>Ga0181519_10000217_pt1 | contig 54649 bp, 53 predicted proteins | sample PEATcosm2014_Bin_26_FD_121102 | JGI IMG/M metagenome (GOLD analysis project Ga0181519, IMG submission 121102) | Peatland microbial communities from MTU Mesocosm Facility, Houghton, MI, USA - PEATcosm2014_Bin02_10_metaG | ecosystem: Environmental > Terrestrial > Soil > Wetlands > Peat | place...
GAGCAGCGCGTCGACCCGGGACAAGCTCTCGGCCTCCGCGGTGGGAGGGGCCATCGGTGCGGTGATCTGCGCCCCTCCCTACATGCTCGCCCGCATCGGCATCCTGCTGCTCGGCTCGAAGTTCTTCTTCGCGGTCGGGATCGTCCTCATCGTCATCGGACTGATCCTCCAATCGGGTGCCACCGGTGCGGTCAAGGCGGTGAAGATGAGCTCGAAGCTGGTCGGCGGCACCGGACGACCGTCCGGTGCACCCGGCGACGGCGGTGGTCCGGGACCCGCCACCAACCTCCCGACCCCGGCCGTCGAGGCCTGACCGCCGACCCCCGTCGGGATCAGAGCCCGAAGCTGCGCAGGGCCTTGCCGAGCGAACGGTTGGTCGTCCGGTAGACGGACCGCCGGACCACGCGCCTGCCGTAGGCGGTCGGCCCCCGTTGCGCGGCCTGGAGGTTGCCGAGGTCGCGGGCGGCCCGGTAGAGCTGGCTCCTCAGGGACTTCTTCCTGGGCATCGACATCTCCTCGACGGGACCGGTACGCCGATTCTGCCGCCACCGCGGCGGGCCATCAAGCCGCGACGGGGCCGACCCGGGCGGGAGAACAGGCCGATCGGCCCTGGCCGCCCGCCGGCCCACCGGAACAGACTCACACCTGACGCGCCGTGCGGGAGGGGAGGGCGGGATGCCGAGACGCAGGGGAACAGGGGGCCCGGGCGGACGCCTCAGCGATGCGGACTCCATCCTGTGGACGCTCGACCGCGACCCGGTGCTGCGGTCGGTGATCACCGCGGTGATCCTCCTCGACCGGGCGGTACCCGTCGACGAGGTGGTGAAGCGGATCGACGGCCTGTGCCGTGCCTCGAGCCACTTCCGCTCGTGCGTGCACACCGCACCGACCCCCTGGGGCCGCCCGGTCTGGCGCCGGGCGGAGCACTTCGACCCGGCCAGCCACCTCCTCCACCTCCGGGCCCCCGAACCCGCGGATCTCCGGACCCTGCTGGACCTGGCCCAGCATCTGGCCCTCCCCGCCTTCGACCCGGCACGTCCCCTGTGGGAGGCCATGCTCGTCGACGGGCTGGCCGACGGGCGCGCGGCGCTGATCGTGAAGGTCCACCACTCGGTGGTGGACGGGGTCGGCGGCATCCAGGTGGCCGCCCGCCTGCTCGACGGCGACCGCCGGGGGAGCCCCCTGCTGGGTCCGCCCCCGCCGTCAGCGGACCACGGGGGCGGCGACGGAGGCCCCCGGCCGTTCGACCGGGCCTCCCGGGCCCTCCGGTGGACGGCATCCGTCACCGGTCGTCTGGGCACGGTCGGCGTCGCCGCCGTCCGGCGGCCGGGCCGCTCCCTCCGGCAGGGTCTCACGCTCCTCGACGACACGCGTCGTCTGGTGGAGCCGACGCCGACCCCCCTCTCGCCCATCATGCGTGGCCGCGGCATGGAACGGCGCTTCGACCTGCTCCCCCTCGACCGGGGCCTCCTCCCACGGCTGACGGCCGCCGGCGGCCTGACCCTCAACGATGCGTTCGTGGCCGGACTGCTCCGGGGCCTCTCCACCTACCACCACCGCCACGGTGCCCGTGCGGAGCGCCTGCGGATGGTCATGCCGGTGAGCACGAGGAGGCCGGGCGACCCGGTCGAGTCCAACCACTTCACCCCGGCACGGTTCGTCCTCCCCGCCGACCTGCCCGACGCCCGGGCCTACCTCGACCAGATCCCCGACCACCTCCGGCGCTGGAAGCACTCGCCCTCGCTGGCCGTCAGCGACACCCTGGCCGCCGGGCTCGACCGGTTGCCGGGTGCCGTCACCGTCGGGGCCTTCGCCCTGATGCTCAAGGGCGTCGACCTGGTGGCCACCAATGTGCCCGGACCGCCGACGGAGACCTACCTGGCCGGGGCCCGGGTGGAGGCGATCCACGCCTTCGCACCGCCTGCCGGCGCCGCGGTGAACGCCGCCCTGGTGACCACCGCCGGGCGTCCGTCGATCGGGATCACCACCGATACCGTGGCCGTGCCCGACCCCGGGACGCTCGCCGAGTGCATCGCCGAGGCCTTCGAGGAGCTTGCGGACGCCGCCGACGAGTACCAGAGGAGAAGGGGTCACCCGTGAGCCGACCCACCGCGCTGTCGCCGCTCGAGGCCGCATTCATCCATGTCGAAAGCGAGCGGAGCCCCATCCACCTGGCGACCGTCGCCTTCTTCGACGGTGCACCGCTCCGCGACGCACGGGGCGTCCTCGACCTGGCCAGGGTCCGGGCCCGGATCGACGGGCGGCTCCACCTGACCCCGAAGCTCCGGCGGCGCGTGCACCGGACGATCCTCCCCGGGGCCCCACCGGTGTGGCTCGACGACCCGACCTTCGACATCGCCGACCACGTGACCGCGGTCCACCTCGACCGGCCGGGCTCGGACCGTCAGTTCTGGGACCTCGCCGCCGAGCTGCTCGGTCGGCCACTCGATCCGGACCACCCCCGCTGGCACTTCTGCTTCGTCGACGGACTGGCCGACGGCCGGATCGGGGCCGTACTGCGCATCCACCACTCGCTCGCCGACGGGCTCGCCGGCATCGAGGTGGCCACGCTGCTCTTCGACGTCGATGCCGGGGACACCGACCCCGCGCCGACGACCGACGTCCCCGGATGGGATCCCGCCCGGAGGCCGTGGGTGGGGCTCGAGGCGGTCCAGGACGTGGTACGGCTCAACGAGATCGGCCTCCGCTGGCTCGGGCGCGGGGTGCACGCCGCCCGCCATCCCGTCGCCACGCTGCACGGTGCCGGTCGGCTGCTGGGCGCGGTGGGCACGTTGGTGTCCGGCGGCCTCGGCCGGTCGACCACCTCCCTCAACCGTCCGATCGGCGACCGGCGGCGGCTGGCGGTGGTGCGCGAGCCGTTCGACGCGGTGGCCAGTCTGGCCCATGCCTACGACGTGACGGTGAACGACGTCATGCTGACCGTCGTCGGTGGAGCCGTCGCCGACCTCCTCGCCCACCGTGGCGAACGGCCACCCCCCGAGCTCCTGGTCTGCATCCCGGTCGGTCTGGTGCCGGACCAGCGCGACGACCTCGGCAACCTGGTCTCCGCCTGGATGGTCCGGATCCCGGTGGGGACGGACGACCCCGTCGGCCGGCTGTCGGAGGTGGCCGTCGCCACCGGGTCCGCACGATCCCACCACGAGGAGCTGGTGGCCGAGGCGGCCATGGACCTGGTCCGCCCGTTCCCCCAGTCGGTCGTCTCGGGAGTGGTCCGTCTGGTGGACCACCAACCGCTGGTGAACCTGATCGTGACCAACGTGCCGGGACCGCCGTTCCCCCTCTACCTCCTCGGAGCGTTGCTGGAGGAGGCGTACCCGTTCGTTCCCCTGGCCGGGAACCTCACCGTGGGGGTGGCCATGCTGTCGTACGACGGCTGGCTCTCGCTCGGGATCCTGGCCGACGACGCCACCTGCCCGGACGTGGAGGTCTTCGGACAGGCGATCGGAGCGCAGCTCCGGGCACTCGAATCCCTCTCCCCGCTTCAGGGAGCAGCGGAATCGGCCGATAGTTGAGGGAACGGAGATGCAGCGACACGGATCGGGAGGCACGGAGCGTCGTGACCTGGCGGAACGCTCGGGTCCAGGACAGCCGCGGAACGCTTGCGCCGCGAAAGCGACACGACGTACTATCGGTTGTTATCACGTGATGTGTGGAAAGGACCACGATGAGTGATACTGCACTCGGTCCGCAGTGGTGGCTCGCAGCAGACGGGAAGTGGCACCCACCGGAACTGCGGCCGCCGTCGGTCCTGAGCCTGACGCCCCCCGACGACACCGGGACCGGATCGGCCGCCGATCCGTCCACCTCCGAGCCCGTCCCGCCACCGGCGATCGGGACGGGACTCCCCGTGTTCGCGTTCTCCGATGCTCCGACCACGTTCCCCGCGGGCGATCCGGTGGACGTCGGGCACGCCGACCCGACCGGTGCGGCGACCGACGACCCACCCCCGGTCGTGACGCTGTCCGACACCCCGGAGGCTCCGGAGCCCGTCGGACCCTCACCGGCCACGGTGAGTGCCTGGTCGATGCCGATCACCCCGGTGCCGCCCGCTCCCGACGGCGGACCGGCCCTCCGCGAACCGGGCCTCCCGCCCGAGATGCAGCGGATGCTGCCCCCGACCCTCGGCAACGGCACCGCCCCGGGGTACCCGTCGCCGAGCGGCGATGGCGGCGCCGTGCCGTCGACCTCCGACGCCGTCCCCGGGTCCCGATCCGCCGAAGACCACGGCGCCGTCGCCTCGCCGCACCTGCAGGTGGTGGCCGCCGATCTCCCGGCCGACCCACCCGTGGCGGACGTGGCCGGACCGGTGGCCGACCCAGGCACGTCCGAGGACGAGCTCACGGCCGAGGTGGTCACGGTGGTGGACACCGAGGCGTCGGCGTCGGTGGTCGAACCCTCCGCCGAGGACGGCGAGGACACGGCGGCCGTCGCCGAGGTGCGCTCCATCAATCGCCTGATGAAGCCGACCACGACGCCGTCCGCTCCCCGGACGACCAACATCCCGGCGTCCATCGCCGCGCGGAACGGCGATCTCTACAAGGGAACCCGCGAGTTCCCCGACCTCCTCGGTATGGCCATGAAGGGCTCGTCCCTGGCCGATGCGGTCGAGGTGAAGTACGACGCCAGCAGCATGCGGAAGCCGGCCACCGGCTCGGCCGCGCCGAAGGACCCGCCGGCGACCGGACAGGACCGCAACGGCAAGCGGTGGAAGCGCAAGGGACGCTGACCTCCGACGCCGTGCGGGGCCGTGCCGCGGACTGACCCGGGGAGTCGGTCAGGTCCTCGGTGCCGGTGCGACACGTTCCGTGCGCCCCCGGTCAGCGCGGGAGCCACCAGATCTCCCCGTGGCGGCCGTCGGGCAGGGTGAAGGCGTGGACCGGCTCGAAGCCCAGCGAGGCGGCGGCCCCGACGGCGTACGCCTGGGTGACCTGGGGTCGGTACTCGCTCGGCGACGGGTCGACGGTCACGAACAGGTTGGGCTCGCCGTACCGTGGCGCGGAGAGCTGCTCCCGGTAGGCGGCGACGCGGTCCCCACCCCTGGTGGTCAGCAGCTGCGAGGTGGCGATCGTCTGCCCGGAGCCCAGAAAGCCCTCCAGCGCCACGGTGTTGGTGTTGAACAGCTGGTCCCGCGAGGCGAACGCCACCACCGGCGAGACGTGGTGGGCATCGGAGAACGCCAGGATCCACCCGGCCACCCGGCGACTGGCGGGCAACCACTCGTCGGCGGGGGGTGGGGCCGGCCCGGTGACCGGACCGACCGGTTGGCCCGACCCCTCCAGGTAGCTGCGGAGATCGCTGCTGCCGTCGATGACCGGCACCGATCCCACCACGGGGACGGGCACGGACTCGGTGCCGCTCAGCCACGAGACGGTGTCGCTGGACATCGCCGTGTCGAGGACGATGACGACGCCGAGGAGGGCCGCCAACGCCCATCGGACCCCGGTCCAGCGCACCCGCGCCACCGAGGCCAGGGCGCAGACCACCAGGGCCGGGAGGACCGGCAACCACTGGGCCACCGACGGTTTGGCGCCGGACAGCGAAACCCACGCCTCGACCAGGCACACCGCCGGGACGAACGCCGCGCCCCCCACCAACCGGCGGAGGGTGTCCGCCGACACCGTGCCCTTCCGGACCTCCGGGCCGTCAGGGCCCCTTCGGCCGGCTCGGCGAAGCACCACGGAGACGGCCCCGAAGACGAGGCAGAGGACCAGTGCGGCGGACAGCGGCACGAACAGCTCGTCGCGCACCAGGGCGTGGAGCGTGACCGACCACCCCTGCCCGTGGGTGTGCTGACCGGGTGGTGGCGGCGGTTCGGTGTAGTACGGCCCCCTGCCGTTCAGGTACGGCCACACCGTGGTGAAGCTGGCCACGTACCAGGTGGCGGCGGTGGCCACCCCGACCACCACCATGGCCGCGCCGTTCAGGATCCGCCGGGGGTGGGGGCGGAGCACCACCGCCTGGAGACCGGTCGCCAGCACCGGCCCGGCGACGAACCCCAGCCCCATGGTCCGGCTCAGGGTCGCCAGCCCCAGCAGCACCCCGCCGGCCACCGCCCATCCGGTGCGGGACAGCCCTTCGGACCGCACCAGCGCCCAGATCGCCGCGGTGAACGTCACGGCCAGGGGCATGGCCAGGAGGAAGTCGCGGGCGTCGTTGGTCACCCCCGGCGAAGCGCACACCACCAACGCCGCCAACACCGCCCACCATTCGGACAGGACCGTCCTGGCCAGCAGGTAGGTGACGACGCCGAGGGCCACCAGGAGCACCAGCGACAGGGCGAACCCGTCCCGGAGGCTCGTCCCGAACAGCAGGTGGAACGGCAACGTCAGGAGCGGGCCGAGCGGCGCCTGGAGCTTCGACGTCTCGACCGCGTGCCACAGGGCGGACAGCCCCCCGGTGCGGAGGGCCCGCTCGTCCGCCATGGCGAAGGTCAGGTAGCCCGCCTCGTCGATGTTGAGGGCGCTGGAGGCCCGGAAACGGTCGAGCCACCAGGCGTCGATCGCCACCAGGGTTCCCAGACCGGCCGCCAGCGCCACCAGGTGCGCGGGGACCGTGCGGAGCCGACCGGGCCCAACCGTTCCGGGCGCAGGACCGACTTCGTCCTCCGGCGGGGCGTCGGGATCGACCGCGGACGGACCGGGGCTGCCGGCACCCCGGCCGGCGAGCGTCGTGCCCCGACCGGAACTCGAGCCGGACGGTGCCGGCCGCTCGGGCGCACCGTCGTCGACCGGGCGGTGCTCGGCCCGGGAGACCGGGGACATGCGGCGCAGCCTACGGCGATCGGTCGAGCGGGTCCGGCATGGCCGGTCCGCCGCCGGGCCACGATCGGGCGGAGGCCCCCGGTCCCACGGTGCGGCCGCCGGGCTAGCCGAGGATCGGGAAGCGCCGCTCGGCGGCCAGCCGGTCGAGGGTCTCCTGCATGGTGCCGGTGAGCTCCTCGTAGCACGCCCGGACGACCTCCTCGTCCTGGGCCGCCTCGGGCCCGTACCGGGACGTCCAGTCGATCGGCTCGCCCAGCTCGACGGTGATCTTGGACGGCAGGGGGAAGGTCGGGACCCCTCCCGGGACCACCCCGAACGGCGGCCCGAAGACCAGCGGGAGCACCTTGATGCGGAACATCCGGTCGAGGCGGAGGCGCTTGGCGATCCACGCCCCCCGGGCGAGCACGACGAGGGTCTCGTGGGCCCCGACCGACACGGTCGGCACCACCGGCACCTGGGTGCGCAGGGCCAGGCGGACCACGCCCAGCCGACCGCCGAACTCGATGCGGTTCCGCTCGCGCCACGGCCGGAAGACCTCGTAGTCCCCCCCGGGGAAGTCGATCAGGATCCCACCGCCGCGGAGGACGGCCTCCGCCTCGGCCGGCCCGGCTTCGACGGCACCGCCCTTCGCCATCACCGGTCCCACGCCGGGGAGCCCGAGGAAGAACGAGTGGAAGAGGGCGTAGACGGGCTCTTCCTCCCCCCGCTCGCGCCACCAGGCGGTCAGCAGGACCGGGAGGTCCGGTGGCATCTGGCCGCCGGAGTGGTTGCCGACCACCAGAAAGGGGCCGGCGGCGGGCAGCCGGTCGAATCCACGCACCTCCGGCCGGAAGTACGACGCATAGCGCTCGAGGATCGGCCGGGCGGACCGGAGGAAGTCCGGGTCCCGGGCCGAGCCCACCACCTCGTCCACTGGTTCGCCGAGGTCGTCCACCCCACCATGATGCCTCGCCCGGGGCCCGGCCCCCGTCGACGGCCCCGGCGGCAGGTGGTCCCGGTCAGGACCGGCCGCGAGTGACTAGCGTGTTCCACCACACCACGGGGAGGTCCGACATGGGAGTCGAAGAGGAGAACGAGCACGTCGTCCGTTCATTGCTGGCCGCGCTGTCCGAGCACGATACCGAGGCCCTCCGGGGGTTCCTCACCGACGACGTCGTGTACCACAACATCCCGATGGATCCGGCCGTGGGCATCGACGCCTCCCTGGCCTTCCTCGAGTCGTTCTTCGGGATGTTCGAGAGCATCGCCGTCGAGAACCTCCACGTGGCGACCCGCGGTGACGCGGTGCTCACCGAGCGGATCGACACCATGAGCATGGGCGGGGCGGTGGCACCCCTCCCGGTGATGGGCACCTTCGAGCTCCGTGACGGCAAGGTCAGCGCCTGGCGCGACTACTTCGACCTGGCCCAGGTGACCCAGATGCTCGGCGGCTAGCCCGTCCACCCGGCGGGGCGGCGTCGTGTCGGACACCTCCGATCCCCGTGTCCCGGGGCATCCCCCCGGACCGAGACGACGGAACTGCCACGGTGCAGGTCCACCAGCGAAAGGTGTGACGCCATGACCACCGCCGAGACCCCTCCGGTCCCCGGGCCCATCGCCCGTTACGAGCAGAGCATCGTCGACCGCATCACGGACTTCGCGGATCCGAGCCAGGAGTGGCGTCGGCTGTTCTCGGAGCTGTTGGGCACGTTCCTCCTGGTGTTGGTGGCGGCGGGCGGCGGGATGATGGGACAGGCGTTCCCCGGTGCGATCGGGCGGTCCGCCGCTGTCGTCGCTCCCGGCCTGATGGTGATGGGGATCATCCTGTTCATGGGCAAGGTGTCCGGCGCCCACCTGAACCCGGTGGTGAGCATCGCCTTCGCCCTGCGGCGTGACTTCCAGTGGCACCGGGTGCCCGGCTACATCGTGGTCCAGCTGATCGGCGCGACACTGGCCGCCCTGGTCCTCCGCTCGGTGATCTCGGTGTCGGCCAAGTACGGCGCCAACTACCCGGCCGCCGGACACTCGCACATGGCCGCCTTCTGGATGGAGCTCCTGCTCACCGCAGGCCTGGTCAGCGTGATCCTCGGCACCGCCTCCGGGGCCCAGAACGTCGGACTGTTCGGTGCCATCGGGGTCGGTGCGTACATCGCCCTGGCCGGACTCTGGGCCAGCCCCCTCTCCGGTGGCTCGATGAACCCCGCCCGCACCTTCGGCCCCGACCTGGTCGGCCATTCCTTCAACGGCTACTGGATCTACGTCGCCGGCCCGCTGGCGGGTGCCGTGCTGGCCGTCGGCCTCGCGTTCGTCCTGCGGGGCCCGGGGGGCGGCACGTCCGGTTCCGGGGCGGCCCAGGGCGACCTGTTCACCCAGTCCTTCGAGGTCGGGAAGTCGTGACCCGTGCTCCGACCGGGGACCCGACCGCCCGTTCCGGTGATCCCCTAGGCCGGCGGTACGGCTCCGGCGATCCTGCCGAGAACGTCGAGGTGGTCGCCCACGCCGGCGAGGCCCGCACCCATGGTATTGACGGAGACGTGGGTGGCGCCTCGTAACCGCCACCGCTCGATTCCGTCCACCACCGGGCCGAGCGCACCCGTCCAGGTCACCCTCCCCTCCATGGCGATCGACGCCGGGTCGCGACCGGCGGCTTCGGCGGCGGCACCGATGGTGGCCAGCGCGGCATCGAGTTTCGGTCCGGGCGGCATCAGCGGCATCCAGCCGTCGGCCAGACGGCCCATGCGCTCGTACGCCCTGGGGGAGGACCCGCCGAACCAGATCGGGATGGGGCGCTGGACCGGCAGCGGTGCGAGTCCCGCCCCGTCGATCCGGTCGAACTCCCCCTCGAAGGTCACCGAACGCTCCGTCCACAGCCGGCGGAGGAGGACCACCTGCTCCTCGAGGCGCCGGCCCCGGGTGGTGAACTCCTCGCCCAGCGCCCCGTACTCGACCGGGTTCCAACCGATGCCGACCCCGAGACGGAGACGGCCGCCGGTGAGGAGGTCGACCTCCGCAGCCTGCTTGGCGACGAGGGCGGTCTGTCGCTGGGGAAGGATGGTGATCCCCGTCACCAGCGCCAGGGACGTGCATCCGGCCAGAAAGCCGAAGACCACGAACGGCTCGTGGAAGCGAGTGTCGACGTCGTAGGGGCCCCTCCACCCGGCGTGCACCGCCGGATCGGCCCCGACCACGTGGTCGTAGGCCACCAGGTGCCGGAACCCCAGGTGCTCGACGCCGGTTCCGTAGGTGCGGACGTCGGCCGGATCGGGACCGATCTCGGTCTGCGGGAAGATGACGCCGATCTCCACGATGGCTCTCCGATCGTCGGACGGGCCCGGCCCGGTCGGCCACGCGACGCGGACACCGTCGCCGGTCGGGACGGTCGAACGGAGCCGGCCGTGGGCGCTAGAGGACTCGAACCTCCGACCTCAGCCGTGTGAAGGCTGCGCTCTAACCAACTGAGCTAAGCGCCCGGTGCGCCCGACGACCGGGGTCGTCCAGCGGCGAGGGGGACATCGTAGCCCGGGGCCCGGTCCGACCCCGTCGGGAGCCCGTCCCCGGTGCCCCGCACGGTCCGTCTCGACAACCCGTCACCACCGCGAGCAGTGTTGGGCCATGACCGTGCACTCCATCGAGGGCGTCGTCCTCGACCACGTGGCCCATGCGGTACCCGGGTGGCGCCAGGCCTGGCCCCGCTATGCGGTGGAGCTCGGCGCGGTCTGGCACTCCGGGGGCCCCGGACCAGGGTTCGCCCCCGGTCAGCTCCGCTTCGCCAACCGCGCCCGGATCGAGGTGTTGAAGCCCTACGACCCCCAGGTGAACGACTTCCTCGAGCGGTTCCTCCAGCGCAGCGGTCCGGGCCCCCACCACCTCACCTTCAAGGTCCCCGACCTCGAGGCCGCCATCGCCGCCGCCCGCCGAGCCGGCTACGAGCCGGTGGGGATCGACCTGCGGGATCCCGAGTGGATGGAGGCGTTCATCCATCCCCGCCAGGCCACCGGTGTCGTGGTCCAGCTGGCCCAGGCCCTCGGCGACTGGACCAGTCCCCCACCGGCGGGCTTCCCCACGGAGCGCCGGCGGCGCCCCGGCGGCGACCCGGTGCCGGCCTCGTCCCTCCAGCGGGTGACCCACGCCGTGGCCGACCTGCGGGACGGCGTCGGCCTCTTCGTCGGCCTCCTGGGCGGGGAGGTCGAGGACCGGGGCGTCCACGGGGGCGAGGAGTGGATCGACCTCCGATGGGAGGGCCCGCTCGCCGTCCGCCTGGTCGCCCCCCACGGTCGGGAGCCCTCACCCGCCCTCACCGCCTGGCTCGGGGGCCGCACCGGCCGGGTCCACCATGTGCGCTTCGCCGCCGAGGCGGCCGCCTCGCTGGCCGGCGCACGACCGGTGCCCACCGACCTTCCCGGTCTGGCCGGCTGCGACGTCGGTCGACACTGGGTCATCGAGCCCGAGGACAACCTCGGCCTCCGGCTGGTGGTCGCCGACCACTGAGCCGAACCCTGACGGCGGCAGGTCGGATTCGGCCCACCCGTCGCCTGCCGGTAGCCTGCGGGTGATGCCCGGCGACCACTCCACCGATGACGAGGTCGACGAGGATCCGGTCGACGACGGCGACGCGGCTCCGACCCGTCCGGCCTCCCGCCCCGCCCGGAGCCGCCCGGAACCCCGTCGGACCGACCGGTCCGAGGTTCCCACCAAGTGGGCCGTCGACCGGCTCGACAGCCGGGAACGCACCCTGTCCTTTGCAGCGTCGGGTGTGGCCGTGCTCTTCAGCATCTTCGTCGAATTCGCCCATATCAAGCCGCAGAAGGGGCAGCTCCACCCGGAGACGGTGATGATCATCGGACTGGTGGGTGCCGCCCTCCTCCTCGGCGCCACCCTGTTGGGTCGGCGGGCGCCGGTCGGGTTCGTGGCCCTCTTCCTCGGGGCGTCGTTCGCCCAGTCGATCCTCTTCTTCGCCGCACCGTTCTTCTTCCTCGCCTTCTGGCTGCTCTACCGGTCCTACAAGGTCCAGAAGGAGATCAACGCCTCCATGCGCGAGGCGCGGGCCGCCGGCACCGGCGCATCGTCGGCCCGTGGGCGCGCGGCGTCCTCCACGTCGTCGAACGGGGACCGGTCCACCAAGGCACCCGGCGCCGGGGAGCGACCGTCGAAGCCCACCACCGCCCGGGGGAAGGCGGCCGACCGGGCCAGGTCCAAGGGACCGACCGCACCGACTCCCAACAAGCGGTACACCCCGAAGCAGCCGCCCCCGAAGCGACCGCCTCCACCGAAGCTCTCACGCCGGGAGCGAAAGGCCGAAGCCCGCGACGCCGCCGGGGGCTGAATCGGGCCCCGGCGCACGGTGCCGGTCGGCTCAGCCCCCGGTCACCCGCAGCACACAGTCGGGCACGTCCATCGGCCGGGCGGCACCCGCACCCAGGTCGGCGCAGAGCTGTACGTCGGCGTTGGTGGCGGACCTGGCCGGGTGGGCGTCCACCGGACCCCGCCAGACCCACGCACCCCCGGGGTCGTAGACGGGGGCGCTGCCCAGCAGGGCGGTGTAGAAGGCCAGGGCGTAGGAGACCTGCGCCGGGTTGCCGACCGGGACCACCGCCGCCACCGTGGCCCCGGACCCGTCGATCTCCCTCCGGGCGAGCTGCAACTGGTCGGCCATCGGGAGCGGGTCGGGTCCGACGTCGACCGACGCCATGGCGCCGTAGGGGCTGAAGATGTCGCCGGCGTTGAGCTTCTGGCCGTTCGGGCCGGGAGCGAATCCGTACCCGCCCACCAGCTTGAACCGGAAGTCGGCGTCGGCCTGCCACACCAGGGGGCGGGCGTCGAGCGCGGAGGGGAACGGATAGAGGAGCATGGTGGCACCGACCGGCGTGGCGGCCACCACCGGGCCCAGTCCGGGCGCCGGCACCACCGGCTGCACCACGGCCGGCAGGCCCACGGCGACGGCCATCGGCACCAGTGCGACGACCGCCAGCGCCCCCACCGCGGCCGGGCCGGTCCAGGTCGGCAGGAGCGCCCGACCGGGCCGCCTCGGACGGCGGCGGACCCAGGTCTTGGCGGCGGCGGTGGCCCGGTCGAGGATCACCGCGAACAGGATGCCGACGAACAACATCGTCACGCCGGCCACGTGGCTGGGTCCCGCCTCCGACAGCAACGGCAGCCGGTCCACCAGCCGCCAGGGGGCGAACCACGACTGGGCGGCGAGGACGTCGGTCCCGTAGACGACCCCACCGGCGAGCAGGGTGGTGACGACCGCCATGGCCGCCGACCAGCGGACCACGGGCATCCTCCGCAGGGCCGCGACACCGACCACCAGCACCACCACCATGACGACCCCCAGGTAGAGCGCGGACGGACCCTGGGGTCCGTTGTAGCCGACAAAGGCCCCGAAGGAGGTGGGCCGTGACGCCGGGCCCGGCGTCACGATCGACTGGGGGGTGATCCCCGCGAAGGCGATGCCGGCATGCTGCACCCCGGTGAAGTGCCGGGGACCGGCCTCCACCATCCAGATGGGTACCGCCAGCACCACCAGGGCCGCCCCCACGCCCCACAGCACCGGCTTGGCGGCGTACGCCGCCACTGCGCGGACCTGCGACCGGTAGGCGACGGCGAGCAACCCGGTGCCGATGACCGCGACCATCAGGGTCAGGGCCAGCATCTCCGTACCGGTGAAGAACTGCGCCACCAGGAGCACGGCCAGCGTCACCGCCCCGCGGCGGACCGACCACGACCGCCGGACCAGGAGTTCGTAGAGCACGATGCAGAGCAACGGGGGGAACCACAGCACGGCGAATTGCAGGTGGCCGACGAAGCTTCCGGTGAGGACGAACGGACTGAATCCGTAGCAGAGCCCACCGGCGAAGGCCGTCGCCCGGCGGTCGGTGAACGGGCGGATCGCCGCGTAGGCGCACCAGGCGTTGAGCGCCGGCGCCACGGTGAGCGCCACGTTGAAGGAGGTGACCGGGCCGAAGAGGAGGGTGACGGGTGACAGGACCAGGGACGGCAGCAGTGCGGAGGTGTTGTCCAGGAGGTTCACCCCGCCCGGGGCGAAGAGGTACGTCGAGAAGAAGGGGTCGAGCCCGTGGCCCAGGGCGAAGGGCACCCAACGGAGCGACCAGATGGTCTGGGCCGGATCGCCGCAGCCGCACACCGCGGTGCCGGCGGGGTGTCCGCCGAACCACACCCGGGCCCACACCACGACGGCGATGCCGAGGTAGGCGACCAGCACCCCGACCGGCCACCGCCAACGCCACGGCGGTGCCGGTCGGTCCGCCCGGGACCGGGCCGGGTGCGCCCCGTCCTCGGCCGCTGCCTCCCCGGACCGCTCGTGGCGGATGATGGTCGACGTCACCGCCCGGCACCCGTCGCGGTCACGACTCCCCGGTCAACAGCGCCGAGCGCAGCAGGTCGAGCAGCTCCGAGCGCCGACGGACCAGCGACCGGGTGGTGGGCTCCTCCCCCAGGGCCCGGAGCACCTCGACCTCGGTCACCATCCCGATCACCGTCGAGTAGATGGCCAGCAGCAGCAGACGCGGATCGTGCCGACGCATGTGCCCGGCCTCCATCTCCGCCTCCAGAAAGCCGGAGGCCCGGTCGACGAGTGGCTCCATGGCCGCCACGAACCGGGTGGCCGCCGGCGGCCCCAGCCTCCCCATCTCCCGGACCAGGCCCAGCAGCTCGGGCCGCCGGGCGGCCAGTCGGAAGGTCGAGCGCACCACCGCCTCCACCCGCGCCCACCCCTCCCCGGCATCGGCCAACGCCGCCTCCAGCGCCTCCGAGAGCTCCACCGCCGCCCGGTCGGTGACCGCCGCCAGCAGGACCTCCTTGGAGGGGAACCAGTAGAGGATGGTCTGCTTGCGGACCTCGAGCTCGACGGCGAGGGCGTCGAGCGAGGTGGCCTCGTAGCCCCGGGAGGCGAAGGACGCGAGGGCGGCGTCGAGGATGCGTGTCGACGTACTGGCCCCGTCCGCCGCCCCCACGGTGCGCGGCGGACGGGGCCGGTCACGTCCGACGACCCGCCGCGGCTCGGTGCTCGACTTGCTCACTTACCATATGGTAGACAGATCCGGTGACCCGTGTCCGCGACGCCCTGGCGGGGCGCCGATTCTTCGTCACCGGTGCAACCGGATTCTTGGGAACCGCCCTGGTGGAGCGGGTGTTGCGTGCGATCCCCGACAGCGAGGTGGTGCTGCTGGTCCGCCCCACCCGACGGTCCACCCCGATGCAGCGGGTGGCCCGGGAGATCCTGAAGAACGACTGCTTCGACCGGCTCCGCGAGGAGGCCGGCGACCGGTTCGACGACGAGATGGCCCGCCGCGTGACCGCCGTGGCGGGCGACGTCGGGACCGACGGCCTGGGCCTCGACCCCGAGGGCCTCGAGGCCCTCTCCCGGTGCGACGTCGTCGTCCACTCGGCGGCCTCCGTGAGCTTCGACTCGCCGCTCGACGCCGCCGTCGAGGTCAACCTGCTGGGTCCCTCCCGGGTGGCCGGGGCCATCGTGGCCGCCCGCGAGGTGGCCGCCGCCGCCGGCCGCACCGGGCCTCTCCACTACATCCCGGTGTCCACCGCCTATGTGGCGAGCACCCACCAGGGCGAGGCTCCCGAGGAGCTCCTGTCCGGCAACCGGTTCAGCCTCGACGTCGACTGGCAGGGTGAGGTGCGTGCCGCACGCCGCCAGCGGGGTGACAGCGAGGCCGAGTCCCGGCGGCCCGAACGACTCGACGGGTTCGCCAAGGAGGTCAGGGTCGAGCTGGGGGGTGCCGGTCTCCACCTCCTGGCCGAGCGGGCCGAACGTCTCCGTGAGGAGTGGGTCAAGCAGCAGATGGTCGAGATCGGCAAGGTCCGGGCGCAGTCGCTCGGCTGGCCCGACGCCTACCCGTACACCAAGGCCCTGGGTGAGCGGGCCCTGGTGTCCCAGTACGGCGACCGGCTGCCCATCACCATCGTGCGCCCCTCCATCATCGAGTCCGCCCTGTCCGAGCCCCGCCCGGGCTGGATCCGCGGCTTCCGGATGGCCGAGCCGATCATCATCTCCTACGCACGCGGACTGCTGAAGGAGTTCCCCGGGGTCCCCGAGGGCGTCATCGACGTCATCCCGGTCGACCTGGTGGTCGCCGCCATCATCTCGGTGGCCGGTGAGGCGCTCTCCGACCTGGCCGAGGGCCTCCCCCCCGGCGGCCCGTCGGTGGTCCAGGTGGCCTCCGGGGTGCGGAACCCCCTGCGCTACGGACGCATGGTCGAGCTCATCCGGGGCTGGTTCCTCGAGCACCCCCTCTACGACGCCGACGGCCAACCCATCGTGGTGCCCGAGTGGTCGTTCCCCGGGCGGGGACGCGTCCAGAAGCAGTTGACCCGCGCCTCGAGGGCCATGACCCTGGCCGAGCGGCTGGTCGGCTCCCTGCCCCTCCGGGGCCGGCAGGCCTCGTGGATGGCCTCACTGGAGGACCGCCACGCCCTGGCCGACCGCGCCCTCGGGTACGTCGAGCTCTACGGCGCCTACACGGAGACCGACGCCCTCTACCGCGTCGACCGGCTCCTCGCCCTGTGGGACCGGATGGACGACGACGACCGGGCGGTGTTCTGCCTCGACCCGGGGGCCATCGACTGGCAGCACTACGTCCGTGACGTCCACCTCCCCTCGGTCATCGAGCACGCCCGGGTACGGACCAGCCCCGGGCGTTCCACCCAGCCGAGCCGGGTCGAGCGGGCGCGCAAGGCCATCCTCTCCCCCGACCGGCACCTGGCGGCCTTCGATCTCGAGAACACCCTGATCGCCTCCAACGTGGTCGACGCCTACGCCTGGCTGGCCTCGCGTCACCTCCCCGCCGGGGAGCGGGCGGCCTTCGTCGCCGACCTGGTGCGTGAGGCGCCCTCCCTGCTGGCCCTCGACCGGCGGGACCGCGGCGACTTCCTCCGCTCCTTCTACCGCCGCTACGAGGGCGCCCCGGCCGGCCGGCTCGCCGACGACGGGTGGGAGCTCTTCTACGACCAGCTCCTCCCCAAGTCGTTCCCGGCGGGTATCGCCCGGGTCCGGAAGCACAAGGAGCTCGGGCACCGCACCGTCCTCATCACCGGCGCCCTCGACGTGGTCGTCGAGCCGCTCCGGCCCCTGTTCGACGAGATCGTCTGCGCCCGGCTCGGGCAGGAGGACGGCCGGTTCACCGGCCAGATGGTGGAGCTGCCCCCCATCGGCGAGGCCCGGGCCCTGGTGCTGGCCGACTACGCGGCGGCCGAGGGCCTGGAGCTCTCCGAGTCGATGGCCTACGCCGACTCGGCCAGCGACCTCCCGATGCTCGAGGCGGTCGGCTTCCCGGTGGCGGTGAACCCCGAGACCCGGCTGGCCGCCATCGCCCGCCGTCGGGGCTGGCACGTCGAGCACTGGGAGCAGGCCGGCGGGGGATCCACCCGCCTCCTGCCCCTCGGTCCCCTCGACACCCGCGGCGCCCGCCGCCGCGGGACCACCAGCTCCGCCGCCCTGCAGGGCGCCGCGCGCCGCCTGGCCGACGGGAGCCCCCGATGAAGGCCCTGGTCTTCGAGCGCAACCTCCCGCGGTTCGCGGCCTCCCGGGTCGCCTCCCTCCTCGGCTCCGGCCGGGGGGCGGGCATCGGCCCCCTCCAGCTCCTCGACGCCGAACGGCCGGAGCTCCCCTCGGACGAGTGGTCGCACCTTCGCCCCCTGCTCGCCGGCATCTGCGGTTCCGACCTGTCCCTGGTGGACGGCCGGAGCTCGCGCTACTTCGAGGACATCGTCAGCTTCCCCTTCGTCCCCGGCCACGAGGTGGTGGGCGTCCTGGACGACGGCGGCACCGACCACGCCGGCGAGTCCCTGGCCCCGGGCACCCGGGCGGTGGTGGAGCCGGTGCTCGGCTGCGCGCCCCGCCACATCGACCCGGCCTGCCCCGAGTGCCGGTCGGGACGGACCGGACTGTGCGAGCACACCGCTTTCGGACAGCTGGCCCCGGGCCTGCAGACCGGGTTCTGCTCCGACACCGGTGGGGGCTGGTCGACGGCCGGCCTGGTGGCCCACCCCACCCAGCTCCACCGGGTCCCCGACGCACTGTCGGACGAGGACGCGGTGATGGTGGAGCCGACCGCCTGCGCCGTCCACGCCGCCCTCTCGGGCGGGGTGGCCCCCGACGACACCGTGGCGGTGGTGGGGGCCGGCACGCTCGGGCTCACCCTGGTCGCCGCCCTCCACCACGTGGTGCGCCCGGACACACCGTGCTCGGTGCTGGTGGGGGCGAAGTACCCCACCCAGCGTCGCCTGGCCGAGTCGCTCGGCGCCGATGTCGTGGTCCCCCCCGAGCAGCTGGCCCGGGCCGTCCGCCGGCAGGCCGGCTCGCTGGTGCTGGCCGGGCGCCTGACCGGCGGCGCCGACGTGGTCTTCGACTGCGTGGGCTCGGCCGACTCGCTGACCCAGGCCCTGGCCATGGTCCGCCCCCGCGGGCGGGTGGTGGTGGTCGGCATGCCCGCCAAGGTCTCGCTCGACCTCGCCCCCCTGTGGCACCGCGAGCTGACGCTGGTCGGCGCCTACGCCTACGGGGTCGAGCCCCCCGCCGGCCCCGACGGCTCCCCGCGGCGCACCTTCGAGGTCGCCGTCGACCTGGTCGGCGAGGCCGGCCTCGGCACCCTCGTCTCCGCCACCTACCCGCTCGAGCGCTACGAGGAGGCGGTGGCCCACGCCGGCGCCGCCGGTCGTCGAGGGGCGGTCAAGGTGGCCTTCGATCTCCGCAACCGGAAAGGACGCACCCGATGAGCCCCAGGCCCGGCTTCGTGCTGGAGGTGGACCGCTCCACCCCGCCCACCCTCTTCTGGCACGGGGAGCGCTTCCGACTCGAGAAGCTCCCGGAGGGCAGCCGCGTGATCTACGCCCCCGAGCCGCTCGACCCGCTGACCGACCCCCAGGCCGCCATCCGCCACGCCCTGCAGCACCCCCTGGGAGACCGCGACCCGCTGCCGGCGCTGCTCTTCCCCGGGATGCGGCTCACCATCGCCTTCGACGACCTCTCCCTGCCCCTCCCTCCGATGGAGCGACCCGACATCCGCCAGATGGTCATCGAGCAGGTGCTGGACATGGCCGCCGAGGCCGGGGTCGACGACGTGGAGCTGATCGTGGCCCTGGCCCTCCACCGGCGGATGACCGAGCCCGAGCTCCGCCACGCCCTCGGCGACCGCATCTACGACGCCTTCGCCCCCAACGGGCTGCTCACCCAGCACGACGCCGAGGATCCCGACGCCCTCGTCCACCTCGGCCTCACCGACCACGGGGAGGACGTGGAGATCAACAAGCGGGCCGCCGAGTCGGACCTGCTGGTCTACGTCAACATCAACCTGGTCGCGATGGACGGAGGGCACAAGAGCGTGGCCACCGGGCTGGCCAGCTACAGGAGCCTGCGCCACCACCACAATCCCCAGACCATGCAGCGCAGCCGCTCGTTTATGGACCAGCACCACTCCGAGCTGCACACGGCCAACTGGCGGATGGGACGCCTGATCGCCGACAGCGGGGTCAAGGTCTTCCAGATCGAGACCACCCTCAACAACGACACCTTCCCCCCGGCCTTCGATTTCCTCCAGAAGCGCGAGTGGGAGTGGGGGGTCCGCGACCGGATGGCCTTCCTCGGGGCGTCGAAGGCCCTCGACCGGACGCCCGCCCGGTACGCCCGCCAGCTCTTCCACACGGTCAAGTCGCCCCACCGGATGACCTCGGTGCAGGCCGGCGAGGTGGAGGCGGTCCACGCGGTGACCACTGCGCACGTCTGGGAGCAGCAGGGCGTGGTGGTGGAGGGCCAGACCGACATCCTCACCATGGGCCTCCCCTACATCAGCCCGTACAACGTCAACTCCATCCTCAACCCCATCCTGGTGGCGTGCCTGGGCCTCGGATACTTCTTCAACATGTACCGGGGCAAGCCGCTCGTGCGCGAGGGCGGCGTGGTCATCATGAGCCACCCCACGCCGTGGGAGTTCAACCCCGTCCACCACCCGAACTACATCGACTTCTTCGAGCAGGTGCTCAGCGAGACCACCGACCCGATCGAGGTGGCCAAGGGGTACGAGGAATCGTTCGCCACCGACCCGTGGTACATCCACCTCTACCGCACCGGCCACGCCTACCACGGTGTCCACCCGTTCTACATGTGGTACTGGTGCGCCCACGCCCTCCAGCACCTCGGGGGGGTCATCATCGTCGGAGGCGACCCGGCGGCCGTCCACCGGCTGGGGTTCCGGGCGGCCTCCACCATGGCCGACGCCCTCGAGATGGCCACCGACCTGGTGGGCCCGTCACCCAGCCTCACCCATGTCCACACCCCGCCGATCCTGATGTCGGACGTCCAGTGACCAGCCGCTGGGGCTCGTCCCGGTCGCTGCTGCCCACCCGGGAGGTCCGGGCCGACGCCGCCCTCGGCACCGGGGCCCGCTCCGCCCTGTCACGCCTCTCCCCCACCGCCCTGGCCTCGCGGGCCGGTGGACGGCGGTTCCCGCTCACCGCCCCGCCGTGGCCGGGGGGCGTGCCCCGTCCGGCGCCCGAGCACAACCTCGGGGTCCAGTACGACACCTCCTGGTCACGCAAGTACCCGGTCCGCCTGGCCCGGGCCATGCTGCTCGACAACGTCACCCGCCCCCTGGCCCGAGTGCTCGCCTCACCGCTGCTGCGGGGTGTCGTGGAGCTCGAGTCGGTCGAGGCCCCGGTCATCTTCGCCGCCAACCACGCCAGCCACGTGGACACGCCGTTGCTCCTCAGCTGCCTGCCCCTGGCCTTCCGCCACCGGACGGTGGTGGCCGGCGCCGCCGACTACTTCTTCGACCGCCGGTGGAAGGCGGACTTCTTCGCCTTCTCGCTCAACGCCATCCCGATCGAACGCAACAAGGTCAACCGGCGTTCCGCCCAGCTCGCCGCCGAGCTGATCGATGACGGGTGGAGCCTGATCATCTTCCCCGAGGGCGGGCGGTCGCCGGACGGCTGGGCCCAGGAGTTCACCGGCGGGGCCGCGTACCTGTCGTCGCGCACCGGGCGCCCGGTGGTGCCCGTCCACCTCGACGGCACGCGGCACATCCTCCCCAAGGGCGGCACGTCGATCACACGGACCCGCACCACGGTCACCTTCGGCACACCGCTGTGGCCCGAGGAGGGCGAGCGGACCCGGGCCCTCAGCGGTCGGATCGAGGCGGCGGTGGCCACCCTGGCCGACGAGGCGTCCACCGACTGGTGGACGGCCCGCAAACGTGCCGTCGGGGGCGCGACCCCCCCGCTCCAGGGTCCCGACCTGCCGGCCTGGCGTCGCGCGTGGGCCCTGCCCACCTCCACCGCCGACAGCCGGGACGACGACACCCCGACCTGGCCGAACACCACCCGGCCGTAGGTCCGGACGGATGGCCGAGTGGGTGGTGGGCAGCGAGCCGGCGGACCGTGACGGGGATAGCGTGAGCCGATGATCACCTTCCTCACCGGCAAGCGGACCAAGTGGGTCGTCCTGGTCATCTGGGTCGTCATCCTCGGGGCCTCGGGCGGCGTGGCCAACAAGCTGATGTCGGTCGAGAAGAACACCGCCATCTCCTTTCTGTCGCCGCACGCCCAGTCGACCATGGTCCAGAACCTGGAGGCACGGTTCCCCGGCGGCAGGACCCAGACGGCCATCGTCGTCTACCACCGGTCCGGAGGACTGACCCCCGCCGATTTCACCACCATCGACACCGATCGACAGGCGATCGACGCCCACCCCGACGCCGCTGCCGTGCAGCAGCCGTCGACGGCCGTGGTCGTCTCCCCCGACCGTGCCACCGCCTACTTCGCGGTGCCGCTGTCCTCGGCAGCCGCCATCGACCCGACCACCGACGCGGTGAACAGCATCCGGTCGACCGTCGGCACCGGGTCGGGCGGGCTCCGGGTGGAGGTCACCGGCGCGGCGGCTTCCCTGGTCGACTCGGTGGGCGCCTTCAAGGGGATCGACGGCACCCTGCTGCTGGCCGCCGGGCTGCTGGTCACGGTGCTGCTGCTGATCATCTACCGCAGTCCCTTCCTGTGGTTCTTCCCCCTGCTGGCGGTCGGGTTCGCCTACGAGACCGCCGAGGCCCTCATCTACGTCCTGGCCAAGCACGGCCTGACCGTCAACGGCCAGAGTGCCGGCATCCTCACCGTGCTCGTCTTCGGTGTGGGCACCGACTACGCGCTGCTCATCGTGGCCCGCTACCGGGAGGAACTGGTGCGCCATGACGACCGCCACGACGCCATGGCCGCCGCCCTCCGGCGGGCCGGGCCCACCATCCTGGCCTCGGGGACCACGGTCGTCCTCAGCCTGCTGTGCCTGCTGGTGTCCTCGCTCAACTCGGACCGGGGCCTCGGGCCGGTGTGCGCCATCGGGGTGGCCGTGGCGGTGCTGGCCATGTTGACCGCCCTCCCCATGCTGCTGCTGATCGCCGGACGGGGGGTCTTCTGGCCGTTCATCCCCCGTCACGACCCGGCCGTCGAACACGCCACCGTGGTGTTGGAGAAGCCGTTGTGGATCCACCTCGGCCGGTTCCTCACCCGGCGGGCACGACCCGTGTGGATCGTGTCGGCCCTCCTCCTGGTGGTGATGGCCGGCGGCCTCCTCCACCTCGACACCAACCTGACCAACGCCGAGGGCTTCACCACCCAGGTGGGATCGGTGGCCGGCCAGAAGTTGATCGAGCAGGGGTTCCCTTCGGGGACGACCGCCCCCCTCCTCATCGTGGTACCCGCCGACAAGGCGGACGTGGCGGAACAGATCGCCCGGGACACCGGGGGGATCGCCACCGTCTACCCGGCGCAGGTGGCGGGAGACCTGGCCCAGGTGGTGGCCATCGGCACCGCCGCGGACTCCACGCCGGCGGCCGACGCCACCATCACCGCCCTGCGGGCCTCACTGTCCCAGAAGGTCGGGTCGGAGGCCCTGGTGGGCGGGCCCAGTGCGATCGACTTCGACGTCCGCCAGGCCACCGTGCACGACGAGAAGCTGGTCATCCCGCTGGTGCTGCTGGTGGTGTTCCTCGTGCTGATGGTGCTGCTCCGCGCCGTACTCGGCCCGGTCCTCCTCATCGCCACCGTGTTCCTGTCGTACCTGGCGGCCCTCGGCGTCTCCGCAGTGGTCAACACCGGCATCTTCGGGTTCGCGGCCACCTCGCCGGCGCTTCCCCTCTTCGGCTTCATCTTCCTGGTGGCGCTGGGGTGCGACTACAACATCTTCCTCATGGCGCGGATCCGCGAGGAGGCCCTCACCTACGGCACCCGGGAGGGCATCCGCCGCGGGTTGTCGGCCACCGGCGGGGTGATCACCTCGGCGGGGCTGATTCTGGCGGGGACGTTCGCGGTGCTGGGGCTGCTCCCGCTGGTGACCCTGGCCGAGATCGGCTTCATCGTGGCCTTCGGCGTGCTGCTCGACACCTTTCTGGTGCGCTCGGTACTGGTACCGGCACTGGCCCTCGATATCGGGCCCGCGTGGTGGTGGCCGAGTGGGCTGGCCAAGCACGACCCCGTGCCACCGGATCGGACGGCCGACCCGCCTGAGCCCGAGGCGGCGCTGGCATCGGTCTGAGGTTGCGAGATCGGGGATTCGTGGATGCCACCGACACATCCGGGCGTGTGGACAACCCACCCGATCGGGGCACCCGGTGAGCTGGGCCGCTCGTGCGTTGGTGACCGACCACCAACGACCCAGCACCCGGGTGAGGCGCCCTGGCCGGGAGTCGAACCCGGTGCACGTGTGTCGTCAGGACACGGGCGTCAGGCAGAGGGGCCTTCGGGCCCCGCTTTCGCGCCATGCGTCACGGCGACCCTGTCTGCTATCGCCGGATGGGTGGGCGGGCGCACCCCCCAGCCGATTGCAATCGGGCGTGCTCCCCGGCCTGCGCAGAGGGCGGGTGCCACTCGACGAGGGCGGCTCCGTGCGGTCGTACGGTGTCCCGTGTCGCCGATCGGGTGTCCGGGTATCCGTTTCAGCTACGCGTAGGTCCGCACCAGGGCCAGGACATCGGCGGCATCCGGTCCTACGCCGACCAGGGAAGTGGCGGCTGGGTCGATTCGCCTGGCGGCGACCGCACAGAGATCGACGGCAGCGCCACTGATCGTCGTCACCTCGGGTTCGTCCGGGACGAACTCCCATCGTTCGCCGGACGGTCCACTGAGGCGAAACGCCACCGGACCGGCCATCGTGAGCCCAGATGCGTGGAACGCATAGGGCAGTGTTCGCCACGCCAGCCGGGCGATGAGCTTCAGCCGGTCACCGGGGACCAAGTCGACCCCGATGGCGTCAGCGATGTCCTGGGTGTGGATCCACGTCTCGGACATCCGGGTGGTCGCGAGCGTCCGGGCCGAGAGGTTCCCGGCCACCCAGGGGACCCGGGTCGAAAGATCCATTGCACCGAGGGTGGCAACCAGTCCAGCGGCGGCCAGCTTCCACCGACCCACCAGCTCCTCGAAGGAAGCACCCCGTTCACGGTCGACCATCACGGCCACGCTGTCGTCGACCGAGGTTCCGCCTCCCCACCCGCTCGTGTTGTCCCCGGCGGCGGCGCCGAACCCGTCGGTGAGGCTCGCGATGGCCATTTCGTCCGATTGGGCAAGGTGGAGGAGAACATCGGCCACGGACCATCCAACGCACCGAGTCGCCCGGTCCGCTTCCGCCACGGAGACACCGTCCAGAAGGGCGGCCGTCTCCGCCTGTTGATCAGCGAGTGCCGTCACCACGGGATCCACGCCCGCCGAGCCTAGATCGACCGTCGAGATTGAGGCTTCGGTTCCCTCGACGATGCGCCGGGGCGGACGTCGTGCCGGCGTCACGTCACCAGGACCTTGCTGTTCACCGACCGTCACGGAACACCCATTTGGCAGGGGCGGCGTGGATGGTGGCGCTGTTCGAACGAAGCGTTCGAGTCGCGGTCGATACCCTGTGGGCACCTGCAACTCGAGGAGCGTGGACATGCAGTACGGCAAATGGCGGACGTGCACGCTGGGGGTGATCGGGGTCGTGCTGGCACTCGGCATCTTCACGTTCGGATCGGGGGCACCGGCCTACGGAACCGACAAGCCGGCGAAGGCCCGGTCCGTCGCAACAGATGTCCAGAAGGATCAACAGGACCTCACGCAGCTCCGAATGGATGTCTCACGCCTCAGCACGGAGATGAAGGTGACCTTGGCAACCGCCATCCCGTCCTCGGGGATCGTTCCTGCCGATGCCGATGAGGTCAGCGCCGCCATTGCCGCCCTGTTCGCCTCATACGCCCAGGAGTATCAGGCACTCGGCGCGCAGGCGACGGCGTTGCACGACCAATTCACCCACACGTTGGCGCCGGGCAGCAGCCAGTACGCTTCCGTGGTGGCCGCAGCAGCGGCGCCCGCTGCAGCTTGGCTGGCAACGACGGCGCAGCAGGATGAGCGTGCCGCCACCCAAGCAAGAGCCACTGCCACGCAATTCGAGCACGGCCTGCGTGGATCCGGCAGCAAGGCGCCCCCGGGCGGATGACCGGTACGTCCGACGGCGTCACCTACCGCCGAGACGGCGTCCCTGCGTGAGATCGACGGGCCGTCGGTCAGGTTGCTGGCGGGCGCAACCCGACCAGGGGGTTGATCACCTTCAGGTGCAACGTGCGCTCACACGTCGGGCAGATCGGAGGGACACCGTCGGACCAACGCATCGCTGATCCGTCGAGCGGACGCCGCCACTCCCCGTCGGATCCGAAGGGCAGCTCGAGCGCGTGAGCAAGCGATCCCGGTGCTGGCACGCACGATTCGACGGGCATGTCCTGCCGGTTCTCGGACAGCCGCATGTCCCCCTGATGGCACCGCCGACGAGCATCCTCCCGCGCCGTCTCCTCACCGCACCTCCATGCAGTCCGCGGGAGGCGGTCGACCAGGGGGGCATCCGGGCCCCACGTGCGCGTCGAACCCTGCCCCCGGTTCGGCGGGCGGTCGTCCGGGGGGGCACACCGGGGAGCGACGCGCGCCGATCGGACGAGGGTCACGACGACCCGGGCCGTGCAGAGCACCCGTCGTGGTCGGGCGGTTCTCCGGCGATCGTGCTTCGGTCGAGATTGTCGACGGTCGTGTCGATCAGCCGTGCGGCCACGACGGAGACCGTGCACGCGATGAGGTCGCCGACGAATGGGACGCTGTAGCGGAGGGCCGCGATCGAATGGGACATGCCGTTGTAGGGCCACGCGACGGTCTGGTCGATCCACCACACCACGAGGAGGCCGCTCACCGCCAGGATGCGCCAGTCCCTTGTTCGCGTGGTGACGGAGTACACGACCCACCACCAGAGCACCGGGAGAATGCACAAGGCGTATTGGCGGTGGGACACCGGGAGCAACAGGATGATGCAGAACGTGATGTTCCAGGTACCGAGGGCGCCGTCACTGGCCGTGCGGACCGCCAGGGCGAGGAGGGAGATGACCCAGGCGGCCAGTGCGACGGTGAGCAGCAGGCACAGCGGCGTCGAGATGGCGATCGGCCTCGCCAACCCGGAATGGGAGAACACCAGCGGGGGGATGCCCCAGACGGAGTCGCTGACCAGATGCTGTTGACGGGCGTGGACATCGTTCGTGAAGAACCCCACGAGCCCGGACCATCCGAAGAGCAGCGCGGTCGCAGGCGCCACCAACACCACGACCAGCGCAGCGACCAGTGTCCTCCCTCGATCCTTGACGCCGGGCTGCAAGACGGAGAGCGCCGTGGCCCAGGGCCACGTCTTGATGAGCCCCGCCAAGCCGATCATCCCTCCCCGAAGTCGGGACGCACCCTTCGAGGCGGCCACGGCCGACACTGCGATCACCGAGAAGAGGATGGTGTCCGACTGTCCCAGGCCGAGATCTCGGGCGAGCGGGTAGTAGTGGCTGTCGAAGATGGTGACGCCACACATGGCGAACGCGGTTGGGCGCAGCCACCAGCTGGTCCGGCCCTTGATCAGTGATACGAAGGCGGAGATCCCGACGAAGGGGGCGCCGACGACGACAGCCGTCCAGATCCTCCACACGGTCTCGGCCGATGCATGGGAAACGGGCGACAACAGGAACGCGAGCGTCGGCGGATAGACGTACTGCTGGACGAGATACGGGCTCCTTCCAGCCGCGACATCTCTGGCCGCGGCCAGGTAGTGCTCGAAGTCGGCCCCGATCGGACCTTCCGCAGTGGTCCGCCAACGGAGGTAGGCCATCCAGAGCGTCACGGCAAGCGCACCGGCCCACAGTCCGGTCTGGCGCAAGGTCAGAACGCCCGCACCCCTCTGATCGGCATGTCCGGTTGCTCGGCTCTCCACCGGTTGAAGATAGTCCGAACGCGGCCCGACCCGCTCGGACCCCGACGACGCCGGGCGGTCAATTCACGTGGGGCCCCGGGCGCGGCGAGGACACGTCGACACTATGATCGCCGAACCGCGTGTCAATGAGCTGGCTGCCAGACGACGGGGGGTCCGGTCGATGATCATCTTCGGTATTCGCCGGTTGCGAACGCAGCTGGCCGTGGTGTTGGCGGTCTGTCAGTTCTGCACCAGGCCCTGCGCTCACACCGTCATCCGGACTCGACGTTGGTTCACCCTGTTCTTCCTTCCCGTGATCCCCCTGGGCACGCAGTACGTCTCCGTCTGCTCGATGTGCGGCGCTCCCCTGTCGATCGACAGGGAGGCAGCCGGGGAACTGCAGCGTCAGGGTGCCCGTCAACGCGCACAACCGGCACAGAGTCCCGCAATCGCCCTTCGTTCGATTCTGGGAACGACACCTGAACCGCAGCCGCAAGCCGATTGGTCGACCGGCACCGTGCCGCCGATGCCGCCGATCCAACCGCCCCGCGCCCTGTGAGGTGACGTGACCAACGGCCAATCGTCTCCGGGGATCCCGGGCGCGTACGGACCCGGGCAGATCGCGCGGGTGCCCGTGAGACCTATCGCTCGCGGACCTCGGCGAGGACCAGACCGCCCTCCGTTCCCTCCCAGGTGGCAGTCAATCCGATCGCCGGGCTCGGTCCACCGGTCGGGCGCCGGAAGACCGTGAAGGCACACCGGTCGTCGCGGAGGACCGAAGCGTTCAGCTCGTCGGCGACGAGCTCGAACCCGTCCACGGGTACCGGACGCCGCGTCCAGCCGCCCCCGTGGATGCGGATGTTGCTCGGCGCGATGCACCAGCGCCCGTCGACCGGGGCCAGCCCGAGTGCTTCGCCCCGCCCCGTCATGGCCACGCCCGCCAGCATGAGGACGAACCGGGGATCGCCCAGCCCGTCGTAGACCCAGCGGGTGCCGAGCACCGAATGCTCCGTCTGCGCGATCAGGGCGCCCCCGGCACCCTCGAGCGGCTCGTCGCGAACGGTGAGCGGCACCTGGAGCACCGTCGACCCGGCGCTGACGATGAGCGTCTCCAATCCCACGCGACCGTCGGGATCGTCGAATCGGAACGTCCGATGACGGCGATCGCCTCGTCGGGAGCGGGACCCCACGGTCGGGACGGGGCCCATCCGGCAATGAGTTCGGCCTTCGTCGGCGTAACCGTCGCCCGGTGGAGGATGGCGATGGCGGCACGCTACGCCGAAGGGCCAGGTTCCGAACGCCGGCGCTCCGATGTCAGCATCGAATCGAGCCGTCGACTCCCTCCTGACGGCGAATTCCCTGATCTCGCCGTACGCCCGGCGGTCCGTGCGTCCGAACCTCGGGGATATCCGGTACCGCCGGATCGACGGTGATCGTCGGCCCGGTCCGACCCGCACCGCGGGGACCCGCCGTGTCATCCGGTTCGGGCGGATCACGAGACACCCGTCTGCTGACGATCCCGCTCCGAGCGCGCTCACGCCGGATAGAACGCCTGTCCCGAACCGGAAGCGAGGGTCGTGAGCAGATGAGGATCGGGGACCATGACGGACAGGTGCCGGACGGCGTCCGATCGCGCGCCGGCGCCGTCGACGATCTTCCTGATCACGCGGTGCGCCTCGTCCCCCTCGACGCCGGCCTGGAGCTGGATGGCGATGACGTGTTCGGGTGCCTGTACGCCCTGTTGCATCAGGAAGTACCAAGCCCTCACCGCGGCCGGCACCGCGTCCAGCTGTTCACGGAGGGCCGTCAGGAGCTCCTCGGAGGGTGGCACCTGAGGCCGCCCGATCCGAACCTGCGTCGGCTCGGCGACCACGCCGGTCGGTCCGAGGGGAAGACGACCCCGGGCAAGCTGCTCGATCTCGTATCGGGTCAGGTACCCGCTGATCGGTGACCCCTCGTCCAGGACGATCTTGTCGGTGCCATGCACGGCGGCCATCTCGAAGATCGCCGTGGAAGCCAGCGCCACATAGCCGGCACCCCTGGGCCTCCACCGGGTCACCGCGGCTGCGCTCGTGAACAACGGGAGCACGGTCGCCTCACCCTCGCGGAGCGTCACCAGGTTCAGCGTCTCACCGGCGCTGGCGGTCCACGCTCGGCTCGTCGCGGGCAGCTCAGGGGTGACGGCGAGCAGACTCGTCTCCAGCAGCAGGCGGAAGAGAAGGGCACGGGTGTCGGGGGTGTCACTGACGGAGACGTTCCTCATCGCCTCGACCAGTGCGCCGTTCCGGAGGGGCCCGCCGGAGGCGTCGGTCGGTTCGGTGTCGGTGGATTCGTCATCCGACATGGCCTCGGCATCTTCCCACGGCCCGGTCGACGGTGACGGGTGGCGAACCGGGCCGGTTCCGGGCACCTCGCCTCGCGGACGGGTGGCGGCGTGGGTCGGTGCCCGGATCGACCACCGGGAGGGGTCGAACGCACCCGGGACGCCGGGCTCACGCCGGACGTGTCCCGGGTCTCGCCCGGATCGCCGTCACCCCCACCTGATCGGTCACCGTCTCCGGTGACACGGGATCGAGGAACGCCGGCGTGGACGGGGGGGCGGGGGCGCGGACATCCGCGAGCGCCACGGCGACGGCATCCGGTCGGTGGACCACGGTCCGGCATGGTTGTCGACGGACGGTGCCTGCAGGGCCAGGCACACCGCCGTACGCCGGCCGAGCCCCCCGGGGATCAGGTCGCTAGGCTCCACACTGGCGGCGTGCCGTGCGCCGGCAGAGGAGCAGCGATGCCAACGTTCACTTCCTACCATCCCGGGACCCCGTCCTGGGTCGACCATGCCACCAGGGACATCGGGGCGTCGAATGCCTTCTACGGGGCGCTCTTCGGCTGGGAGGCCGACGACCAGGGTGAGGAGATGGGCCATTACACCCTGATGCGCAGCGGCGGGAAGACCGTCGCCGGAAACATGCCGGCGATGGGTGAGGGCCAGCCCAGCGTCTGGGTCACCTACGTCTCGGTGGAGAATGCCGACGCGACGGTGGATCGTGCGAAGGAGGCCGGTGCCACCGTGTTCGTCGGGCCGATGGACGTCTCGGACATCGGTCGGATGGCCGTGTTCGCCGATCCCACCGGGGCGGCGATCGGTGTCTGGGAGCCCAAGACGTTCATCGGTGCCGAGCTCGCCGGCGAGTCCGGGGCGTTCGTGTGGAACGAACTGAACACCCGGGACCTCGAAGCATCGAAGGCGTTCTACACCGAGGTGTTCGGCTGGGTGCCCGACGGGGCAGCGATGGAGGGCATGGACTACACCGAATGGAAGCTCGGGGACAACCCCGTCGCCGGCATGATGACCATGCCCGACATGGTCCCGTCGGAGGTCCCGGGGTACTGGCTCGTGTACTTCGCCGTCGACGACACCGACGCGACCGTGGCCCAGGCGACCGAACTCGGTGCCGCGGTGCTCGTCCCCCCGACCGACATCCCTCCGGGACGGTTTGCGGTCCTGACCGACCCCGAAGGCGCCACCTTTGCCGTGATCAAATTGCCGTCCTGACCCCGAACCCCGATGGCCGGCCGTCTCCGGACGTCACGGCTTCACGCCGCTGGGCGCGGGACCGTCGACGCACCGTGCCGACAGCCCTCGGGACCGTCGGTCGAGACGACGGCATGCCTCAGGGGTCCGGCATCACCTGGGCGATTCGCACACCGACCAGGCGCTCGACGAGCGACCTGGGCAGCGGCGAATCGACCGGGAAGTGGAGCGATCCGGTGGTCACCGTGTACCGGGCCAGTTCCGCCCCCAATTCCGGGAAGACGGACCCGCTGTGGGGTAGGTAGCTGAGGTGGTTCTTGAACGCCGCGAACCCGGCGACCACGTTGCCCTGCACCCGGAAGGCAGGGAGTCCGTAGGAGATCCCCTCTTCGGCGTCCGGTGCCACCTCCAGGATCGTTCGACGCAGTTGCTCGAGCGTGGAGCGCTCCGGCTCTTCGAGCTCCGCCAGGTACTCGTCGATCTCGGCACTGGACATCGAGGTGATTCTCGGCCTGATTCCGTCCGGCGTCAACCGGGTCGGACCCTCGCCCGCCCCGGCCTCCGGCGCGGCTGCCGACCCGCACGGCCGAGGGAACCAACGTCCCGGTCAGGCGGGGATCTCCACCATCATCCCCGGAGCGGGCGTCGGCGGCCCGGGCGGAGCGTTGTCCGGTCAGGGACGCGGTCACCCCTGCGGGTCGTCGTCGCCGGCCACTCCCCGAACGCGGGCTCCCTCCGAGCGTGACCGCACGGCGGATGCGCGGCCGGTACCCGACCGCGGACCCCCCGACCGTCTCACGCCGAGGCGCCGACCGACAGGGCGGCCGCCGCCGTCCGGCGGGCCTGCAGGTCTCCGCAGACGAAGGTGAGCGCCAAGGCGGCTGCGGCCAGCCCGTCCCTCGTCCCGATCGACCGCACGCTGGCGAGGCTGACCACCGTGTCGAGGGAGTCACTCGCCAGAGCCGCCGAGTTCCACCGTCCCGCGTCGGCGTCGGCGTCGGACCGTGCGGCGGCGACCGCACCGAGCCCCAGGACGAGGTCTCGGATCCCGATGGTCCGCATCAGCAGCAGCGAAGCACCGGTGGGCTGCTCACGACCCGACAGGCGCATCGGTGCTCCCGGCGCCACGATCAGCGCCACGCCGACCGCGGCTCGGAGCCACCCCATGGTTCGGCCACTGACGATCGGCATCCCCCGAGCGTATCCACGTCGACCTGCCGGTTGCACCGGTGCGCTCGATCACCTGGTGGCCCGGTCGTGCCGCACAGCGACGACCGGCCGACGCGGTGCCGACCCGGACGTGCACCTACTCGGGGATGACCTCGGCCACCTCGTCGAGGTTGACCGCCTCGGCGTCCTCCAGTTCATCCCGCACACCCGGACCGGACTTGAGGGGCCCGGGCAGGAAGATGGCCGGCACGATGGCGAAGGCGCACACCGCGAACGACCACCAGAAGGAGGTGGCGAACGCGGTGGCCAGCCGGTCGACGATGGCGATCGGGAGCGCGGTGCTCGGCAGTGCGCCCAGGTTCGGGGGGTGGTGGGGGAATTGGCCGGTGATGGCGTGCTGCAACACCACCGCGAACACCGCCACGCCGATCGATCCCCCGACCTGGCGGATGATGTTGGTCGAGGTGCTGGCCCGCGGCACCTCCTCGTGGGAGAGCCCCTGGTAGGAGGCGGCGAAGACGGGCATCATCCCGAAACCGAGGCCGATGCCCCGGACGAACAGTGCGATCGCCAGGAGCGCATAGCTGGTCGACCCGGAGACCTGGGTGTAGGCGAGCGTCCCGAGGGCCAGGAGCGCCATCCCGATCGGGACGGTCCGACGGGTCCCGTACCGGTCGGCCATCTTGGCCGACGTCCGCATCACGAGTGCCGCACCGATGCCCTGGGGTGCCATCAGCAGCCCGGCCTTCCACGCCGACTCGCCACGGACGATCTCGTAGTACAGCGGAAGCAGGAACATGGTGCCGTAGAGGGTGGCGCCGACCAGGAAGATACAGACCGAGGCCATCGTGAAATTGAACCGCCTGAACAGGCGCAGGTCGAGCAGCGGTTCCGGTGCACGGAGCGAACGGAGGACGAATCCGACGATCAGCACGACGGCGACAGCCAGGCTGAGCTGGACGCCCCGGGAGGAGAACCCACCCTCGCTGCCGACCTGGGAGAGGCCGTACACCAGCAGGGACAGACCGGGTGCCAGCAGGAGGAACCCGATGACGTCGAGGCGGTGGGAACGGTCACCTCGGGCGGTGGGCAGGAAGCGGAAGGCCAGGATCAGGGCCACGATGCCGATCGGCACGTTGATGAAGAAGATCCACCGCCACGAGAAGTTGGACACGATGAGTCCGCCGAGGACGGGGCCGAGGATGGGCCCCAGGAGGGTCGGGACACCGATCAGTGCCATGACCTTGTTCATCTTGTCGGGTCCGGCGGAGCGGGCCATGATCGTCTGGCCGACGGGCATGATCATGCCGCCGCCCAGGCCCTGCAGCACGCGGAAGGCGACCAGGACACCGGCGGACCAGGCCAGTCCGCAGAGGGCGGAGCCGGTGATGAACAGCGCCAGCGAGACCATGTAGACGGGCTTCGACCCGAAGCGGTGCACCGCCCAGCCGCTCAGGGGGATCACCACGGCCAGGGCCAGCAGGTAGCCCGTGGTGACCCACTGGATCGTGGTGATGCTGGTGTGGAAGTCGCGTGCGAGCGTGGCCAGGGCCACCGCGACGATCGTCGTGTCGAGGATCGCCATGATGGTGCCCAGCACCACCACGACTCCCACCCGCTTGACCTCCTTGGGGAGCCGGTCGTCGATCGGTCCCGGCCGGACGGCCGACGGTGTGCTGTCAGCTGTGCTCATCGAACCCTCCTGGTCTTCCCCCGCCCCGGTGCCTCCGCCTGTCCGGCGACGCTACCGGATCCGGCGAGGGACCCCGTGGGGCGGAGGTCGGTACGCTGTGGACGTGGTCGGCCCCCACCGCTTCATCGTCACCTGGGGAAGGATGGGCCGCCCCGACTTCGTGGCCGAGGTCGTCGACGCCTGGGATCCCGACGATGCCATGGTCACCGCGGCGGACCTCCATCCCGAGTTGCCGCGCCCGCGGGTCGCCGTACTGGCCTCGCAGGCCGGACCGCTGGTCTTCGGACTCCGGTCCGACCAGAAGGACGTGGATCCCGGGTAGCCGGCCGGAGCGGGGCCGGCTCCCCGACGGGTCAGCGTCGCCGGCGCCGTCCCGACGTGGGGGCCGCTCCGTGGCCCGGGTCGGCCGAGAGCCGCTCGGTCCGCAGGGCGTCCTCCTCGGTGTCGTCGAGGGGCTCGAGGGGCAGGGTGACGTCCCCGCCCAACGCCCAGGTCAGGAGCAGGTCGGCCAGGGCCACGTTCCGGGCGAGGACCGGCCCGTGCAGGTAGGTGCCCACCACCCGTCCGGACCACGCCCCCTCCGTCCCGTCTCCACCCCCGTTCCCCACCCCGGTGACCACCGAGGCCAGCGGAACCGCCTCCGGACCCAGTGTGGTGACCCCGCCGTGGTTCTCGAACCCGGTCAGCCGGGGCAGTGGCACCCCGCCGGGACCCCCCGGTGCCCGATGGTCGAACGCCGCCACCACCTCCCCCACCGCGCGCGGACCGGTGCCCTTGCGGGTGGTCACGTCGAGGAGCCCCAGCCCCGGGTGGGACCGGTCGGAAGCGTCGGGGAAGGACCGGCCGACCAGCTGGAATCCGGCGCAGACCGCCAGCAGCACGGCTCCGTCGTCCACCGCCCGGGCCAGGGTGCCCTCGGCGATCAGCGACGTCGACGCCCGCACCTGCGGCCCGTCCTCGCCGCCACCGAGGCAGTAGACGTCACCTCGGGGAAGGGGTCGGTCCGACGGGGCGTTGACCAGGGCGGCGTCGATGCCGCGCCACGCGGCCCGCCGGGTCAGGACCAGCCCGTTGCCCCCGTCGCCGTAGGTGCCGAGGAGGTCGGGGTAGACGACCACCACGGTCAGGGCCGGCCGGCCCGGCGCCGGGCTCACAGCCGGCTCCGCAGCGTGGCGAACGCCGTGTAGTTCCCGAGGAATTCCACCGGGGGGACGGGCCCGTCCGGTCCGGCACCGTCACCGGGCCCGTCCACCGCGGCGTCCAGCGCCGCCAGGGGATCCTCCACCGTCCGGTGGTCGACCTCGGCGTAGCGGAGCCGGACGGCGAGGTCGCGGCACCGCTCGCCGGTAGCCACCACCGTGCGACGGGCCAGTCGCTCGAAGGGGACGTCCCACAGCCAGCTGGGATCGTGCCCGTCGGCCACCCGGGCGTTCACCGACAGCACCACCGGCGACCGGTGGTCCGACTCGTCGAGCAGGTCGAAGATGGCGGTCCACCCCGCCGGGTTCTTGGCCAGCAGCAGCCGCACGTCCCGGCCGTGGCGCCGCACGGTGGAGAACCGGCCGGCCACCTCCTCCAGTGTCGACAGCCGCTCGAGGGCGGTCCCCACCTCGACCGGTGGCCGGCCGGGGAGCGGGGGCATGGCCGAGGCCGCCACCGCCACCATGGCGGCGTTGGCCCGGTTGAACTGACCCGGGAGGCCGATCTCCAGGGGGTACCGACGACCGTCGGCGAGGACGAGGTCGTGTCCCTCCAGCCAGGCGGACCGCTCCGGCCGGGCGAAGTCGCAGCTGTCGCACCGCCAGCCGCCGTCGTCGTCGAACCCGATGCGCCCGCCGCACGCCGGGCAGCCGACGGCGTCGTGCTGCCACACCTGGCCGGCACCCACCCACCGGACCCCGGGGGCGTCGGTCGCCGCCCACGCCACCATGGGGTCGTCAGCGTTGGCCACCACCACCGTGGGCGCGTCGCCCTCACGTCCCGGGGGGAGCCCGCCGAGGGCGGTCCGCCACCGTTCGGCGAGCATCCGCACCTCGGCGATCCGGTCGAGCTGGTCCCGCGAGAGGTTGAGCAGGACCACCACGCGGGGGCGGGTCGCCCCGGTCACCTGGCCGAGGTAGCCCTCGTCGACCTCGAGCACCGCGGTGGCGGCGTCCCGGTCGCCGATCAGGGCGGCCACGTGACCGGCCGGCATGTTCGCCCCGGTCCGGTTGGTCGCCACCGCGCTCCCGTCGTCGAGCGCCCGCACCAGCATGCCCGTGGTGGTCGTCTTCCCGTTGGTGCCCGACACCAGCGCCACCCGCCGGCCGGTGGCCAGGGTGGCCAGCAGGCCGGGATCGACGGCCAGGCCCGTGCGCCCCCCGATGACGGTGCCGTTCCCCCGGCCGAGCAGTCGGGAGAGCCGGTTGACGGTGCCGGCCGCCAGCACCGCGGTGGCGGCCCGGGCGGAGAGGCGTTGGCGCACCGGGACGCTCACGCCGACGGCCGGGTGCGCGCCAGCTCCTCCTCGGTCGGTGGCCGGCGGGAGAGGGACTCGGCCGGCAGCAGGTCGGCGATGACCCGCATCAGCCGGGCCGTGTCGGCCACCGCGTCGCCGCTCCCCGGGGGCAGCGGCGGACCCACCCGGACGGTCACCCCCGGCGGGTGGAGCAGGTTGGTCACGTTCGGCACCTTGGCGTTCCGGGGCCACACGTGCTCGGTGCCCCACAGGCCGAGCGGCACCAGCGCGGCGCCCGTCTCGGCGGCCAGCCGGACGGCGCCCGTCCGGCCCAGCAGGACGGGGTCGAAGAACGCCTCGCCCCGGGGGATGGTCCCCTGCGGGAGGACGATGACCAGCTCGCCGGCCCGGAGGGCGGCGGTGGCCTGGGCCATCGGATCGCTGGTGTGACCCTCACGGTCGACCATGATGCCGCCGAGGGAGCGGGCCAGCTGCCCCACCACCGGGGCGTCGAAGATCTCGCGCTTGGCCATGAACCGCACCGGCCGGTTGAGCCGGGCGGCCACCACCCCGATGGCCGCCACGTCGAAGTAGCTCCGGTGGTTGGCCGCCAGCAGCACCGGCCCGGTCCGGGGGATGTGGTCGACACCGGCGACGTCGAACCGGGCGTACGGGAACGCCTCGGGTCGGAAGAGCAGGCGGGCCAGGTGGTACGGCTCGAGCCCGAGGAACGACGGGACCCCGGGGGGACGGTCCCACTGCTCGAGCGGCCACCGGCGGGCCACCGCCACCAGCGCCAGTCGGGGATCGGCGTTGAGGGGGTGCGGGTGGCCGACCGCGGTGAGGAGCGGCAGGTCGTAGAAGCTGTCCGAGTAGGCGTGGGAGGCGGCCAGGTCGACGCCGTGCTCCGCGGCCCAGCGTCTGGCCTGCCGCCGCTTGCCGGTGCCCCAGACGAAGCCGTCCACCAGGTTGCCGGTGTACCGGCCGTCGCGCACCTCGTACCGGGTGGCGATGGTGCCGTCGAAGCCCAGGGCGGCGGACAGTGGATCGACCAGATCGTGGGGGGAGGTGGTGGCGAGCACCAGCTTCCGGCCCTGGCGCCGGTGCTCGTCGAGGGCCGCCAGCGCCCACGGCTGGACCAGCTCGAGCAGGGGTGCCACCGCCCGCCCGCCGGCCCGACGGGTGGCGGAGGCCGACCGGCCGCGCATCACGCGGGCGGCGGCCCGGGCCAGTCCCATAAAGGCGACGGACTCGCCGAACCGGTTGTAGAAGGAGTAGAGGAGCTGGTCCCCGGGGAGGTGCTTCCCTTCCTCGAGGACCCCCTCCGCCACCAGCGCCTCCTGGACCACCGGCCCGCTGGCCGAGCGCAGCAGGGTGCGGTCGAGGTCGATGAACACCGCACCGGGGCCGTCGGACATCCCCCTACGCTACCTGGGCTTCGGGGGGGCGGACCGGGTGCCGGGACCCTCACCGGGAGCGGCAGGCCCACGAGCGACATCGCCCCCGGACGCGGTGAAGGGACCGCCGGGGGGGAGGGCGATCCCTTCACACTGACACAACAAGGAACGGAGGGGGGTTCCTGATCCCTGTGGTCTGTCGTCCATTGTGAACTCTTGCAAGCAATCAGTCAAACAGTTTTTTTCGATACTTGCTATCGTTATGAGTGATGGAGTTCAAGCACATTCAGGCACTCGTTGCCGTCAACGACCACGGGACCTTCTCGGCGGCGGCCGACCACCTCGGTACCGTCCAGTCCAACGTGTCGGCCCACGTGGCCCGGCTCGAACGGGAGCTGGGCGCCACCCTGATCGACCGGAGCAACGGCCGGCTGACCGAGGAGGGCGAGGTCACCGTGGCCCGCGGCCGCCGGATCCTCTCGGAGCTCGACGCCCTCGTCTCCGACGTGGCCGCCTGCCAGGACGAGGTGACCGGCACCGTGCGCATCGGGATGATCGGCACCACCGCCCGGTGGCTCGCCCCCCAGCTGGTGGACCTGGCCCGTGACCGCCACCCCAACCTCCACCTGGTCATCGTGGAGGGCAACACCACGCTCCTCGAGCCCGAGCTGGCCAGCGGTCAGCTCGACCTGGCGGTCCTCACCCTCCCGGTCCCCGGCAAGGACCTCCAGACCCGCCTCCTCTTCGAGGAGGACCTCATGCTGGTGGTGCCCGAGGACCACCCGCTGGCCACGGACGACCGGCCACTCGCCATCGCCGACCTGGCCGGCATGCCGCTGATCCTCCCGGCCTCCGGCACCGCCTTCCGCGACGAGCTCGATGCCGCCGTCCGCCCGGCGGGCGTGGAGCTCTCGGCGGTGGCCCAGATCGACGGCCTCCGGCTCATCGCCTCGCTCACCTTCGAGGGGTACGGCCCGGCGGTGCTGCCGGCCACCGCCATCCCCTCGTACCTCCGGCCCCGGTTCCGCTGTCTCCCCGTCCAGGGCCTGCCGCGCCGCCGGGTCGGGGTCGCCCAGCGGAGCCGCGGGCTGCCGTCGGCCCCCACCCTCGCCCTCCTCGAGCTGCTGCAGGCCATCGTGGCCGGACCCCAGGACCTCCCGGCCGGCCTGTACGCCGGCCGCTGAGCCCGAAGCGGACCGCGGCCCGCACGGCGGTAGCCTCGCCCGATGCCGACGCCACCCGGTGCCATCCGACCCGCCCCGATCCGGTGGTCGGCGGCGTTGGTGGCGGCGGTCGCACTCGTCTGCGCCGCCTGCGGCACGAGCACCATCGGCAACGCCGGGAACGGCGATACCGCCCCGACCGCGGCCAACCGCGCCTACGCCGGGCCGGGGCCGTACGCGGCCGGGACCGCCCGGGTCACCCTGGCCGACGGCGACGCTGCCCAGCTCTGGTACCCGGTCGATCCGGCGGCCGTGGCCGGACGCGCACCCTATGTCGCCCGGGCGGCGTCGTGGCTCCCCGGGGCGCTCGCCTCCGAGCCGGCCCTCTCCCCCTTCGGCGAGGGGGTCCCGACCGACTCGTGGGAGGGGGTGCCCCCCGCCGCGGCGGACGGGCAGCGGTTCCCGGCGGTGCTCTACGCCCACACCACCGCCGGCACCCCGGAGGAGGCGACCTTCCTCACCGACCACCTCGCCTCGTGGGGCTTCGTGGTCCTGGCCCCCGACTTCCGCACCTGGGACCTGGCGGCCGCCCTGACGCCCGAGGCGGCCGGGTCGACGACGACCGTCGCCCCGGCGTCGGCCTCGGTGGACGAGCTGACCACCGCCCTCGGCTACCTCACGTCGGCCGACACCGATCCGACCTCGATCCTCCACGACCGCCTCGACCTCGGGAGGGTGGGCGTCGTGGGCTTCGGATCGGGGGGCGGTGACGCCCTGTCGCTCGCCGCGGAGGACCCCGCGGTGGCCACCTACGTGGCCCTCGCCCCGACCACCGTGTCCACCTCGGAGGTGCGGGTACCGGGGCTGGTCGCCTACGGGAGCCGGGACCTGGTGGTGACGCCGGCCTCCGTCCAGGAGCTGTGGGCGGGCCTCCCCACACCCAAGCGGCTGGTGGTGGTGTCGAGCGCCGGACACAACGTCTTCGACGACGTCTGCACGGTCGGAACCGGGAGCCGGCGGCTGGTCGCGGAGCTGCAGGCCGCCCACGGGTCCGAGGAGCTCGTCGACCTCGCCGGCCTGGACGTCGACGGCTGCCTGGCCCCCGACGTCGACCCGGTGGCCGTCCGCCCGCTCGTCCTGCAGGTGACCACCGCCCAGCTCCGGGCGGGGCTGGGCATCGACGGGCGGGCGGTCGGCCTCGACGACGGGCTCGACCACGCCTTCCCGGGGGTGGACGTCTCGTACTACGAGAAGCGCTGACCGCCGCCGGTCACCGGCGGCGCCGTCCGGTTCACGACCCGGGCGGCCTCGGCTCGCGCCACATCCGCCACATCGGCGGCGCCCCGGTCGAGGAGTGGAGCTCCTCGATCACCTCGAAGCCGAAGCGGGCGTAGAGGGGTACGTTCCTGGCCTTCGACGACTCGAGGTAGGCCGGGGAGCCGTCCTCGTCCACCCGGGCCAGCATCGACGTCAGCAGGGCGGAGCCGATGCCCCGGCCCTGGCGGTCGGGATCGGCCCCGAGGGTGGCGAGGTACCAGTGGGGCTCGTCGGGGTGGAGGCTGTCCACCTCCATCAGGAAGCGGAGCGTCCGGAGCATGCCGGGACCGACGATGTACGGGGCGGTCGGGACCAGGTCGGCCAGCTCCCGCACCGGGCGGCGGGGTCGGTCCGGCGGTCCCCACAGGGCCGCCCCGCCGAGGTCGGCGGTGGTGTACACCTCCCCCAGCGGCAGGTACTGGCGGCGGAGGAGCGTGGCGAAGAACGAGCGGAGGCCGAGCCGACGACGGCGGTCGCCGCCGAAGGCGAAGCACGACACCGGGTCGTCGTCGAAGGCCCGCACCAGCAGGTCCACGATGGCCGGCACGTCGGCGCCGGCCACGCGGCGGACGGCCGGCGGGGTCGGGCGGCCGGGCACGGACCGGGATGGTAGCCGGAGCGCCGGCGGTCAGTTGGTCGCCGGATCGAGCGGGTAGCCCGACACCAGCGCCAGCGACCCGCCCTGCCGGCGCAGGACACGTCGCCACAGCCCCTCGGGGTCGGAGGAGATCGGGTCGTGGGCTCTGGCCGGCACCACGAACCACGAGCCCCCGTCGATCTCCTCCTCGAGCTGACCCGGTCCCCAGCCGGAGTACCCGGAGAAGAGACGGAGCGCCAGCACCGCGTCGTCCAGTGCCCCCGGGCCGGACCCCAGGTCGACGGTACCCACCGGGCTGGCGTCGTCGAGGAGCACCGTCCAGCCCTCGGGCACGGGCTCCGGCGGATGGCCGTCCGCCCCGCCCCGGAGGCGGGCCAACCCGATCACCGCGTTCCGCGCCACCGGGCCCCCGATGAAGAGCTCGGCGGGCGGCGTGGCCAGGGGGTGCCACCCGGGCAGGACTTCGTGGACGGGGACGCCGCCGGGGTCGTCGAGCACCACCCCCAGCGCCCCGTGGTCCCCGTGGTCGAGGACGAGCACGGTCCGGCGGGCGAAGTTGGGATCGGCCAGCCCCGGGGTGGCGATCAGGAGCGTTCCCGCCAGGCGGTCGGGCGCCGGCCCACCGCCGTAGGGATCGAACGCACCGCCGGCCCGGAACCGCACCCCCCGATCATGGCGCACCTCGGGTTGCGAGTGGCGTCGGGCCCCGACATCGGTGAGGCTGGTCCGATGGCACTCGTCACCGTCGACACCGTCCGTCCCCACGTCCGTCGCATCACCCTCGACCACCCCGAACGCCTGAACTCGATGTCGTTCGCCCTGGTGACCGAGCTCTATGCCGCCCTCGACGAGGTCGGGGCGGACAACGACTGCCGGGTGGTGGTGCTCACCGGAGCCGGTCGGGCCTTCTGCTCGGGCCTCGAGCTCGAGCACGCCGGGCTGCCGCCCGGGACCGAGGACCTCGGGCGCCACCGGCTGGGGATGCGGGCCATGGCCTACATGGGGGGCATCGTCCCGGCCCTGCGGGGCATCCCCCAGCCGGTGATCGCCGCCATCAACGGGCCCGCCTACGGGGGCGGCATGTGCCTCTCGCTGGGCGCCGACATCCGTCTGGCGTCCGAGTCGGCCGTCTTCTGCGGTGCCGGGATCTCCAACGGGCTGACCGGGGTGGAGCTCGGGGTCAGCTGGCTCCTGCCGCGGGCCGTCGGGACCTCGAACTCGGCGGAGATCCTCCTGACCGGCCGGAAGGTCGACGCCACCGAGGCCCTCCGTATCGGCCTGGTCTCCCGGGTCCTCCCCGGCGACGACCTGCTCGAGGCGGCGTTCGTGATGGCCGAGGGCATCTGCCGCCTCAGCCCCTTCGGCGTCGAGCTCACCAAGGAGGCGCTCTGGAGCTCCCTGGAGGTGGGCAGCCTCGAGGCGGCGGTGGCCTTCGAGAACCGCACCCAGCTCCTCGCCGGGCACACCGGGAACCTGGCGGAGGCCTCGGCGGCGTTCCGCGAGAAGCGGCCCCCGGTGTACGTCGAGTAGGGGCGGCATGGCCAAGGCCCGGAGGGGACGGCAGCGGGTCCGCCCGCCGGCGGTGGACGTCGGGGGTGCCCGGCAGCACTTCCGGGCGGACGGCGCCCCGAAGACCCGCTACGACTCCGCCGACGCGGCCAACCGCGCCTCGTTCCACCACCGCATGGAGGACGGGATCGACCTGGTGCCGTACCGGTGCGACCACTGCGGGGGCTGGCACCTCGGGTCGGCCGCCGACTGAGCCGCGTCCCGACTGTACCGTCCGGACGGTACAGTTATGGGATGGGACGGGCCGTCGCCACCAGGCAGCGCATCGTGGAGGCCGCCGGGGAGGTCGTCCTCCGCGACGGGGTCGCCCACCTGACCCTGGAGGCCACCGCCGCCGAGGCCGGTCTGAGCAAGGGCGGGGTCCTGTACCACTTCGCCTCGCGCGATGCCCTGGTCAGCGGCATGGTCGAGCGGATGATCGAGGAGTTCGACCGCGACCTCGAGGCCCGCACCGTCGACCCCGGCACCCCGGGGGCCTTCACCCGGGCCTACCTCGCCGCCACCCTCGAGACCGGACCCGACGACCGCGGCATCGAGGACCGCCTCGGTGCCGCCCTGCTGGCGGCCGCCGCCGCCCAGCCCGAGCTGCTCGCCCCGCTCCACCGGGCCTTCGCCCGTTGGCAGGCACGGATCGAGGACGACGGGATCGACCCGGCCCGCGCCACCGCCCTGCGCCTGGCCGCCGACGGACTGTGGCTCAGCGAGGTCTTCGGCCTGGCCGCGCCCACCGGCGAGCTCCGTCGGCAGCTGGGGCGCGAGCTCGGGCGCCTGGCGGACCGTTCATGACCGGCGCACCGGTCCCCCGCCCCGACGTCGTCGACCCCGGCGCCGACCGACTGGTCCGCGGGCTCAGTCTCACCGTCTTCCTCCAGTGGTTCGGGGCGAGCGCCATCATCCCGATGCTCCCGGAGTACGTCCGCCATCAGGGGGGCAGCGACGGCCTGGCCGGCCTGGTCATGGCCGCCTTCTTCGCCGCCGGGGTGCTCTCCCAGTACCCGGCGGGGCGGTTGGCCGACCGGATCGGCCGCCGGCCGGTGCTGCTCGGCGGCCTCGTCCTCTACGGCGTGGCCAGCCTCGCCTTCCTGGCCCCGGTCGGCCCCGTGGTCGACATCGGGCTACGCGCCCTCCAGGGGGTGGGCGCCGGCGCCGCCGAGGTGGCCGCGCTGGCCATGGTGTCGGCAGCGGTCACCGCCGAGCGGCGTGGCCGGGCCTTCGGGTCCATCTACGCCGGACAGATCGCCGGCATGGCCGTCGGCCCCCTGGTCGGCAGCGTGCTCGGGGTGGACCGGATGTGGATCGTCTTCCTGTCGGCCGGGCTGGCCTCGTTCGCCGCCTGCATCCCCGCCTGGCGCCTCACCGAGCACCGCACCGACCCGGCCACGGGCCCCGGGGACGTCATGGGCCGGGTCCACCTCCGCCCGGCCCTCTCCGGGTCGCTCCTCGCCGCGGTGGTGATGGGGCTGTCGTTCGGCGTCTACGAGATCTGCTGGACGCTGCTGCTCCGGCTCCGGGGGGCGAGCGGCTGGGAGATCGGGCTGTCGTGGACGCTCTTCGCCGTCCCCTTCGTGCTGATGAGCCGGCCCAGCGGGTGGTTGACCGACCACGTCGACCGCCGGTGGCTGGTGCTCGGGGGGCTGGCCGTCTCCACGTCGATGTGCGCCTCGTACCCCTTCCTCCACGGGGTCCCGGTCCTCATGGTGCTGGGGGGTCTGGAGGCGCTGGCCATCGCCCTGGTCCTGCCGGCCGCCCAGTCGATGCTGGTGCAGTCGTCGGGCCCCACCGAGTTCGGGCGGGTCCAGGGGATGTTCGCCACCAGTCAGACCGGCGCCCAGGCGGTGGCCGCGGCGGCCGGCGGTGCGCTGTTCGGGGTGGCCGCCTGGATGCCCTTCGTGACCACGTCGGCGCTCGGTGCGGCCCTCATCGTGGTCATCGCCGTGGTGTGGCGCGGCGTGGCCGGGCGCGTGGTCGACACCGTGCCGGCCCCCGTCACCGCCCCCGCCTGACGCCCCCGCCTGACGCCCCCGGGGAACGCCGCCGGGCCATGATGCACGGCGATGCGACGTACCCGACGCCTGGGGCGCACCGTGCTGGTGGTGGCGGTCCTCGTCGCCGCCGTGGTGGTGGCGACCCGGGCCACCTCCCGCGGGGCACCGCTCTCCCCGCTCCGCCAGCGGATCGTCGCCACCGCCGAGTCGCAGGTCGGGTATCAGACCGACCCGCCCGACTCCTACTGCAACCGGTACAGCGCCCACTGGTACTCGGGCCAGCCGTGCGGGAACGGGGACTACCAGGAGGAGTGGTGCGCCGACTTCGCCGCCTGGGTGTGGGAGCAGGCCGGGGCGGCGGTGGCCTACCGGTTCGTCAACGGCGACCTGAATTCCTCGTCGGCCAGCTTCTACGAGTGGGGCGTCGCCACCGGCACCTGGCACCCGCTCGGCTCGCGGTACACGCCCCAGCCCGGCGACGTCGCCGTCTACGGCCTGGACGTCACCACCCTGACGGCGACCCACGTGGCGGTGGTGACCGCCTGGTCGCCGGGGCAGCACGGGCCCGACGTGGTGAACGGCGACGGGGACCGGACCGGGTTCAGCGTGGTGGAGGCCGGCACCGACCAGGTGGACGCCGACACCCACGGTGGTGGCGAGCCGCTGTCGGGCTACGTCTCGCCGACCGCCGCGCCCCCGACCGCCTGATCCCGGCGGCTCACGCGTCCGCCGGGCCGGCGGGGACGAGCACCGTGGTGCACTGCGAGCACCGGGTGGCGGCGGCGGGGACCTTGGAGAGGCACTCCGGGCAGTCGCGGGCCGGGTCCTCGTCGGGGAGGCGGCCGAGTCGGGACATCATGTGGTTGACCGGCTTGATGACGAAGAAGAAGAGGACCGCCGCCACCAGCACGAACGACAGCACCGCATTGAAGAAGCTCCCGTACTGGAACTGCGAGTGGTTGATCGTGAAGGTCAGGTTGTCGAAGTTCGGCTTGCCGACCACGGCGGCGATGAACGGCGTGATGAGGTCCCGCACGAAGCTGTTCACCACCGTGGTGAAGGCGGCGCCCACCACCACGGCCACCGCCAGGTCGAGCAGGTTCCCCCGGAACAGGAAGTCCTTGAACTCCTTCAACATCGCATCACCGTTCCCTCTCGACGGCCGGGTGCCCTCGTCGGGCGCCAGCGTACGGCGGCGCCGGTCGGTTCCGGTCCGGTCCGGTGCGGGAGGTGCCGGGGGTGCGGGTCAGGCCCGCCCGGCGTGGACGTCGGCCGCCCACCGCCCGGTCACCGGCACCGCGCACACCACGGTGGCCGCCCGCGCCAGCCAGTCGACCATGGCGGTGTCCGGCGGTCCGGCGGGCACCTTGGCCACCAGGCCCCGGCGCGGATGGTCCTGGGTGACCTTCCATCCCTCGGGCAGCGGGAGGCCGACCTCGGCCAGCCGCCGCGCCACCCGGGGTCCGGTGCTGTGCTGGAGGCCGACCGAGGACGGACCCGGCGAGCCGTCCTCCAGCGGCCGGCCCGGTACCCAGGTGGCGGTGGGGACCTTGTGGGGGGAGCCACCGAAGATGGCCAGGGGGCCCGGCGGCTCCGGCTGGTGCTCGGGCTCGATCACCGGTCGCAGGTTGACCCACCCGGAACCCGCCGCCGCCAGGGGGACCATCCGGGCCACCACCTCCCCGTACCCGCCCAGCACGAAGTCCACCGATTCCGGTCGGGGGCGGCTCACGTCTGGAGGTCGGCCACGCCGTCGGCCAGGAGCTCGAGCTCGGACCGCCAGCTGTGGGGCGTGTCGAGCGGGCGGACCACGAACTTGGAGAAGCCCACCTCGAGGAAGCGCTCGAGGTGGTCGCGGAGCCCGTCGATGCCCACCGGCACCACCGCGGCCGGATCGACCCCCCGGCGCGACCGGAGCAGCGACTGCGCCATCGAGGCCGGGAGCGGGTGGTGGGAGTAGGCGATCGACACCCCGAAGTGCTCGGCGCTGATCGTCCGCCCGGCCTCCTCGGCCACCTCGTGGATCACCTCCCTCCCCTCGGCCGCCTCGTCGGGCGTGCAGGTCGACGGCAACCAGCCATCGGCGAACCGGCCGCAGCGGCGCAGGGCGGCGGGGGCGGTGCCCCCGGTCCAGAACTCGAGGGGCTCCTGCACCGGGACCGGCGTGAGGCGCACGTCGGTGAAGTCGGCCACGTCCCCGTGGTGGGTGACGGGCTCTCCCGACCACAGGCGCCGGAGGAGCGGGAGCACTTCGTCCATCTGCGGGCCCCGCTCGGCGGGCTCCACCCCCGAGGCGTCCGACTCCGGCAGCCGGGGGATGCCCGGGACGAAGGTGACGAGCAGCCGTCCGCCGGCGAGGACGTCGAGGGTGGCCAGCTCCTTGGCCAACCGTACGGGGTTCCTCCCCGGCAGGAGCAGGGTGGTGCCCAACTTCAGGTGGGGATTGTGGGCGGCGGCGAAGGCCAGCGCGGTGAGCGGGTCGACGGTCGGGGCGGTGAGCACCTCGGGGAGCCACAGGGAGTCGAACCCGAGCTCGTCCAGGTCGTCGACCAGCTGGGCGAATCCCTGGTGGTCCCGGAGGGCGAACGGCCCGACCCCGATGCCGATGCGGACCTTCACGGGGAGCCGAGGGGCGGGCCGTCGTACCGGTCGAGGGTGGCGAAGGACCCGACCGGGGCTCGGGTGAGCCGCGTCGGCTGGTGGACCGGTCGGCCGAGGGCGAGCACCGCGGCCACGACCAGCTCGTCGGGCACGCCCAGGAGCTCCTTGACGGCGGGCTCCTCCCGGACGGCCACCGTGGTCATCACCCCGCCGAGTCCCTCGTCCCTGGCCGCCAGGAGGATGCTCCAGGCGAACGGGTAGATGGAGGCCCCGCCCACCATGGTGTAGCGCCCGCTGTCGCGGTCGACGGTGGCCAGGCGGGTCAGGTCGGCCAGCAGCACCAGCAGCACGGGTGCCTCGTCGAGGTGCTCGGCGAAGCCCCCCGGGCCCTCGGCGGCGGCCCGGGCGATGGCGGCGGCACCTCCGATGGCCTGCCGTTCGGCCTCCCGGTCGCTCAGCGCCCCCCACGGCGTGAGCCCGGCCCCCACCTGGGCCAGGTAGTCGTACCAGCCGGGGAGGTAGCTGTCCCGCAACGCGCGCCGGAGCCGGGGCTCGCGCACCACCACCACCCGCCAGGCCTGGCGGTTGCCCCCGTTGGGGGCGAAGCGCGCGCTCTCCAGCAGGCGGTGGACGGTGGCGTCGTCGACCGGGTCGGGCCGGAATTCGCGGACGGCTCCGGTGGTGCGCAGGGCGTCGTGCAGTTCCACGTCACCGACCGTAGTGGCGGGGCGGGTCGCCCGTTCCGACCGTCAGAGGAGATCGAGGATGGCGTCGGCGGCGCTGACCGAGAGACCGGGTCCCGGCTCCACCTGGAGGGCGGTGACCACCCCGTCCTCGATGATCGCCGCGTACCGCTGCGAGCGGGTCCCGAGCCCGAAACCGCTGCCGTCCATCTCGAGGCCCACCGCCCGGGTGAAGTCGCCGTTGCCGTCGGCCAGGAGGGTCACCTGGTCGCCCACGTGCTGCGCCTCGCCCCAGGCGCCCATCACGAAGGGGTCGTTGACCGACACGCAGACGATGGCGTCCACGCCGTTGGCCCGCAGGTCGTCGTTCCGGATCAGGTAGCTCGGCAGGTGGTAGTCGGAGCAGGTGGGGGTGAAGGCCCCGGGCACCGCGAACAGCACCACCTTCCCCGTGCCGAGCACGTCGGCGGTCTGCACGTGGGTCGGGCCGTCCGGCCCGAAGGTCATCACCTGGACGTCTGGGATCCGGTCTCCGACGGCGATGGTCATGGTCGCGCTCCTCGTCAGCGTCACGGGCGGGGCCCTCGGCCGGGGGTGGCCTGCCGGTCAGCATACGGGGCGGCCGCGGGACCCGGCCCGCCGGTGCCCGCTCAGTCGCCGGCGACCGCCGCCAGCACCCCGGCGAACCGCCCGACGGCGGCCAGCTGGGCGTCGCGGCTCTCCCCGGGCAGGGCCACCGTCACCCACTCGACACCGACCGCCGCCAGCTCGCGGATGGACCCGACCACCCGTTCGTCGTCGACCGCCCCCGCCGCACCCAGCGCCAGGCCGTCGGGGACGAAGGCCACGGTGAGCGGCTCCGTCCTCCCCACCTTGGCGGCGTGGGCCGCCGCGTACTCGAGCGCCCGGGCCAGGTCCTCCGGCGTCTCGAGGGCGGCGGTACGGGTCCGCCTGGCCACCCGGGCCGGATTGGGGAACGGCGACCAGCCGTCACCGTGCTCCACGGCGCGGCGGATGGCACGGTGGCTGTTGCCGCCGATCCAGATGGGCGGTCCGGGGCGCTGCCGGGGGCGGGGAAGCATGGTGTTCCCGGTGGCCCGGTAGCCCGCCTCCTCGCGGATCACGCTGGCGCCGGTCCAGGCCGCCCGCATCGCCACGATGGCGTCGTCGGTCCGGTCGTTGCGGTCGGCGAAGTGGGCGCCGAGGGCGGCGAACTCCTCCTCGAGGTAGCCGGCGCCGATCCCGAGGATCACCCGGCCGCCGCTCAGCACATCGAGACTGGCCACGCCCTTGGCGGCCAGGAAGGGGTTGCGGTAGGCGGCGACGAAGAGGTTGAGGTGCAGCCGGATCCGCGTGGTGGCCGCCGCCGCGAAGGAGAGGGCCACCAGCGGGTCGAGGGCGTGGTGGCCGCCGTGGGCGAGCCACCGGTCCCCCGGGAACGGGTGCTCGGTGGTGTAGACGGCGTCGAAGCCGGCCGACTCCGCGGCCCCGGCCAGCTCGCCGACGGCCGCGGCCGTCAGGAATTCGTCGACCCGGTCGACCCGGTGGGTGGGCAGCCCGTAGGAGATCCGCACGGTGGCGCTCGTCGACCGGTGGAGCCGGTCAGGCCCCGCCGCCGTCGACCACGGAGTCGACCACCCGACCGCACCGCCGGCACCAGGCGGCGGTGCTCGACCGCCGTCCCGGATGGACCAGTCCACCGCAGTTGGCGCAGCGGTGGATGGTGGGCGACTGTTCGGTGGCCGACGTCATGGCGGGGAGATTGTGGCACAGACCCCGCGCCCGCGGTCGCATCCCTCGACGGTGCCCGATGGGGGCCGCACCCCGGCTACCGGCGCTCAGACGGCGGCGGCCTCCGGCTCGGGTCGCCCGGCCCGGAGGATCTCGCGCCACTTCTCGGGGGTGTACTCGACGGGATCCGTGGTGGTCAGGAAGTCGCGGAGGACCCGCAGGAACCGGTCGGGGTCCGTGTGGTGGGGGAAGTGGGCGGCGTCCTCGAACACCTCGAGGCGGCTGCCGGGCATGGCCCCGTGGGCGTCGTAGCCGTGGTGCACCGGGATGATGGCGTCCTTGGCCCCCCAGATCAGCAGGGTCGGCACGTCCTGTACCAGGTAGGCACGGTCGAGCATGGTGATGACCTGGCCGTGCCAGTCGATGCTGGCCCGGAGGGTACGCACGATGGCCTGGCGCGACTCGGCATCGGGGAGCGACCCGAACACCCGGAGGATCTCCTCGAGGTCGATCCCCAGCCCCTGGCCGAAGAAGCGGAGCACCTCCCCCACCGCCCGACCGCCCGCCCGCATCGGGGCGGCGCTCAGCACCGGCATCATGAGATCGACCCCAGGGGCGGCCGCCAGCCGGAGCAGCGGGCTCACCGTCCGGGACACCCCGCCGGTGGAGACGAGCACCAGCCGCTCGAACCGGTCGGGGTACTCGTAGGCGAACTGGGCGGCCACCCCGCCGCCCAGTGAGTGCCCGACCACCGTCACCTTGTCGATGTCGAGCACGGTGAGGAGGTCGCGCATGGCGTTGGCGTAGCCGGCCACCGAGTAGTCGCCCCGGGGCTTGGCCGACGCCCCGTGGCCGAGCAGGTCGGGGGCCAGCACGGTGTAGTCCCGCGTGAGCTGGGGCATGACCGTACGCCAGGTGGCCGAGGAGTCGCCGATGCCGTGGATCATGAGGAGCACCGGACCGCTGCCCGCCAGCCGGTAGGCCCGCTTGTACCCGTGGATCACGTGCGAGCTGACCGGGAACTCGCGGTCGAACGCCTCCTCGTCGAGCACCCCGCCGTCGTCGGCGTCGGACGCGTCCGGGCTCACCGCGCCCCACCCCCGGCTCCGGAAGGTCGACCGATTGACGTTGGCATGGCTGCTCCCCTGGCCGCTGCGGTCCGCCCGGCCGGCGCACGGCCGGCTCCACGGGCTGCCCCGGATCCTACGGGCCCACCTCTGGCGGAGGCGGCCCCCACGGTTACGGCCGCGTGAATTGCGGCCCGGTGAACCACGCCGGCAGCCGTCGGGGCCGACCGTCGGCGTCGATGGCGCCGTGGACGGTGACGGCGGTGGCCCGGGCCTCCCCTGCCGCCTCGAGCAGGTAGCCGATCTGGAAGGTGGTACCGGTGACCTCCCCCACCCGGAGGTGGACGTCGACCACCTCGTCGAAGCGGAGGGGGCGCCGGTACTGGACGAACGCCTCGAGCACCACCAGGTCGACCCCGGTGGCCCGGAGCTCGTCGTAGGGGTGGCCGAGCTGGCGGAGGAGCTCCACGCGGGCCTCCTCCAGGTACGGGAGGTAGGCGGCATGGTGGATGATCCCCATGGCGTCCGTCTCGGCGAAGCGGGTCCGGACCCGGTGCGTGAAGGCGTAGTCGGCCGGATCGGTCGTGGGCGACAGGGAGCGGCGCACCGCCCGAGCCTACGGCCACCCGGCCGCGCGCCGTAGGCTCGGTGGTGATGTCCGCCGACGCCCCTTCCGTCGAGCTCGTCCCGGCCGGGAGCGCCGAGGTGGCCGGCACCGCGGTCCGCCGTGCGCTCCCCACCGCCCGCCGTCGGACCGTCGGGGCCTGGTGCTTCGCCGACCACTTCGGCCCGGCCGGGGTCGGACCGGATCACCGGGCGGCCATCGGGCCCCACCCGCATATCGGGCTCCAGACGGTGACCTGGCTGGTGGCGGGGGAGCAGCGGCACCGTGACAGCCTCGGCAGCGACCAGGTGATCCGGGCGGGCCAGCTCAACCTGATGACCGCCGGCCACGGGGTCGTGCACGCCGAAGAGAGCCTCGACTACCAGGGCACCCTCCACGGGGTCCAGCTCTGGGTGGCCCTCCCCGATGCCGTCCGCCACTCGGACCCGGACTTCGAGCACCTCCCCGAGCTCCCCCGGGTCGCCGTGGGGGCGGCGGAGGCCTCGGTGCTCGTCGGGGCGCTCGACGGGGCGCGTTCGCCGGCCCGGGTCCACTCGCCCCTCCTGGGGGTGGACCTCCGGGTCCGGGCGGGTGACGCCACCGTGCCGCTCGACCGGGGGTTCGAACACGGCGTGGTCGTCCTGGAGGGCGACCTCGACGTGGGCGGAACCCGGGTCCGGCCCGGCACCCTCGCCTTCCTCGCCGCCGGCCGCGACGAGCTCCCGCTCCGGGCCGACGGCGACGCCCGGGCCCTGCTCCTCGGCGGGGCGCCGTTCGAGGAGCCGCTGTTCATGTGGTGGAACTTCGTGGGACGCACGCGCCGCGGGATGGAGGAGGCCCGGCGCCAGTGGGTGTCGGGGGACGGGCGGTTCGGCCCGGTGGAATCAACGCTCGACCGGATGCCGGCGCCCGGCCTCCCGTGGCGTGCCGAGGGCTGACTCGGCATCGCGGAGCACCAGCGCGAGCCTCGGGCACGCCGACACCGCCCGGCGGACGGGTCGCACCAGATGGGCGGGAACCTCGCCGTCGACCACCATCGGATAGCCCCAGTCGTCGAGGGAGACCAGTTCGGGCAGGAGCTCGGCGCACAGGCCGGCACCGTCGCAGGCCACCGGATCGACCCGGAGCCGGGGGTTCATGCCGCCCTCCGGGCCCGTGGGGGGACCGGCAGCACCGGTGGGCGGTCGGCCTCCGCACACCGCCGACCGGAGCGGTGGAGCTCCAGGTGGCCCCCGAAGGCGGCGAGGGCGCTCTGCACCAGTCCCACCGCCCCGTCCGGCAGTCTGCAGGCGCCGCGTCCCCGCACCATCGCCGACCACCGGTGGAGCTGCGCCTCGGCCCGCCCGTCGGGATCGCCGTCGACCATCGCCCCCAGGGCACCGGCGAGGGCGGGGAGCCCGTGGACGCAGGGGCCGCACTGGCCGGCCGACTGTCCCGCCAGCCAGGCCGCCACGCGGGCCGTCTCGGCGAGTGGGCAGGAGCCCGCCGGGAGGACGGCCACCACCCCGCAGCCGGGCGAACCGCCCAGGCGGGCCAGCGGTGCGCGACCCAGGCCCGTCCCGTCGATGCGCTCCGGTGACAGCCACGTGCCGAAGTAGCCGCCGACGAGCACCCCGGCGGTGGGACCGGCACCCACCGACCGGAGCAGCCCCCCGAGGTCGGTTCCCGACGCCACCTCGTAGACGCCCGGGCGCTCCACGCCGCCGGAGACGGTGACCAGGGTCGTGCCGGGGTCGTCGGCGGTTCCCACGCCGCGCCACCAGCCGCCCCCGAAGCGGGCGATCAGGGCCAGATGGGCCAGCGTCTCGACGTTCTCGACCAGCGTCGGCCGGCGGGAGACCCCGCGGTCCGAAGGACGCGGTGGGGTGACGGTGGGAAGGGCGGGCCCCCCGTCGAGCCAGCGGACCAGCGCCGACTCCTCCCCGCTGACGTACCCCTCCGGGGTACGGACCAGTTCGACAGCGATCCGGTCGAGGCCGCGCCGCTCCCCGATCGCCCGGAGCGCCGAACGGGCCGCCCGGTCGTCGTCGTCGGACACGCACAGCACGGCGCGGTCGGCACCCAGCGCCGCGGCAGCGGCCGCCACCCCGTCGAGTACCAGGTGCGGACGGTGTTCGAGGAGGGCGGCGTCCTTGGCGCTGGCCGGCTCCCCCTCGGTCCCGTTCGCCACCACCACCGGCGTACGACCTCGGACGCCGGCCGAGCGACGGACGGCGGCGAGCTTGTGGGCGGTGGGGAACCCGGCACCCCCCCGGCCGCGGAGACCGGCGCGCCCGACCTCGTCGAGGTCGAGGCGGCCGCCCGGACCCCAGAGGTCGAGGTGGTCGACGAGGCCCGGTCCCGTGGGCTCGGCCAGCAGGCGGGGAAGGCGGTCCGGGGCGGGCACCGGTGTCCGTCCCTTGCCCGCCGGGGTCGCCGTCCGTCGTCGGGGATCGGTGATGGTCATGACGTCCTCCCGGAGGTCGCACCGACCGCCGGGCGACGGTCGGTGGTGTGGTTGGTGACGGGTGGGGCGGTGGGGGCGGCGATGATCGCCCGGGCCGTCCGCGGACCGACCCGGGGGGCGTGACCTGCAGGCGCTGCCCGACGGCGGTCGCCCCGGTCCCCCGCCACGCGCCAGACGGCGGCCGAGGCGACCAGGGCGAGACAGGCGACGGCGACCCCGAGCCCCCAGCCCGATCCGGTGTCGGTCCCCGACCCGAGCCCGTGGGCGAGGGCGAGGGGCCACACCAGCCAGGCGCCCCAGTGGACGGTGCGCCAGAGGCGGTAGCCCAGGTGGCGACGGAGGAGGCTGGTGAGGACGACCGCCACCGCCAGGTCGAAGGCGACGGTGCCGAGTCCGACCCACAGCGGCATCGCCTTCGAGCGGAAGGGCACCACCGCGTCGACCCAGCCGAGGCCCACCCACCGGTCGAGGACGGCGGTGACGATGTGGAGGCCGAGGAAACAGACGGCCAGCAGCGCCATGCTCCGGTGGAGGCCGGCGGTGACCGCCCGGGGCCACCGGACCGAGCGCCACCGGCGGACGCCGACCACCCCGAGGGCGACGGCCAGCGAGAAGAGGACCAGGGCCACGAGTCCGCTGCCGCGCAGGAGGTACCAGTCGGCCGGGGTCTCGACGACGGCGGTCATGACGCCATCCGCTCGATCGACGGGACGGGTTCGAGCCGGTCGGCCGGCCACTCCCCCACCCCGGTGACCGAGCCGTCGAGGGCGACGAGGCGGGCGTGGAGACCGAGACGGGCGAGCCAGTCCGGGGCCCGCTCGCCGAGGATGACGGCGGCGGTCGAGGCGGTGTTGGCCGACAGGCAGGTGGAGGCGGCGACGGTGACGGTCCGCCAGCAGCTGTCGGCCGGTCGGGCGGTGACCGGGTCGACCAGGTGGTGGAGCGGACGACCGCCGCGTTCCCAGCGCCGGGCGGCCGTCCCCGAGGTGGCGAGCCCACCGAGGGCGAGGGCGACGGTCACCGACGGGTCGTCGGCTCCGGCGTCGTGACGGTCGGCGACCCGCACCGCCCATCCACCGTCGGGGGGCGGGCCGGCCACGGCCACGTCGCCCCCCAGGCTGACCAGCACACCGCAGTCGGCGACGCCGGCGGCCCGGTCGGCGACCCGGTCGGCGCACCCGGCCTTGGCGGTGGCGCCGAGGTCGAGCCGCACCCCGGCCGGCACGGTGGCCGTCCGCCGCCCGGGATCGAGCCGGACGGCCCGCCACCCGGCCACCGGGGCGACGCGGGCCCGGATGGCGGCGCCGGTCGGAGCGACCGCCGCGAAGTCGCGGTCGTAGCCGATCACCTCCAACACGTGCCCGACGGTCGGATCGACGAGACCGCCGGTGAACCGGGCCGCCTCCAGGGCATCGGTGAGGGCCTCGAAGAGGACCTCGGACACGGGGACGGGACCCCCGTCGGCCCGGTGGAGCGTCGCCAGTTCGCTGTCCTCCCGGAACCGGCTGGCCGCCCGGTCGAGCGCGTCGACACCGGCCCGGACCTCCCGCTCGACGACCGCGATGCGCTCCGGGTCGGTGGCGGCGACGACCACCGTGGTGCCGAGCGCCCGGAAGGTGGCGGTGGCCGGCCGACGGCTCACGACGCCCCCGA
>Ga0181519_10000221_pt1 | contig 54349 bp, 40 predicted proteins | sample PEATcosm2014_Bin_26_FD_121102 | JGI IMG/M metagenome (GOLD analysis project Ga0181519, IMG submission 121102) | Peatland microbial communities from MTU Mesocosm Facility, Houghton, MI, USA - PEATcosm2014_Bin02_10_metaG | ecosystem: Environmental > Terrestrial > Soil > Wetlands > Peat | place...
CTGACCGGTACCGGACCCGTGGACGATCCGGACGCGGATGCCGTGTAGGTATGGGGATAGGGATGCATGTTGTGACCTCGGCGGCGCGCCGCCAGCGCGTTAGTGGTTGGCGTTCGCAGAAATGACTGGCACGGCCGCCTGCTTCCACGCGGCGAGCCCGCAGCCCATGTGCGTCGCACGGGAACTATCTTCAGCGGGTCCTTGACCCCCTGCTACCAGCGAGCGCTGCCCCGACGCGCTGCGAAATACGAGGCGCCGCGGGCCGTCCGTGGGCACTGCCGCGACGTCGAACGTCGACAGCGGGCACCGCGGCGCGCCGCGTACCTGCTCCGCCGCGTACCCCTCCGGCTCGCGCACGTCGACTGGCGGCACGCCGCCGTGACCGAGCAGCGCTCTCGCGTCGCTCCGCAGCCGGGTGTCGATCGCGGCGTGGTTCATCGGCGCCCGCCCGGAGCAGGCGCGCCGCGCGGGCGGGCCCGTCGTGCCGGACCAAAGTACAGCCGACGGAGGAGTCGCGCCAGCTGTTGGGCATGCTGTGAAGTCAATCGGAAGACGATCGACCGACCGGGGCGATGCCGTTCGATGAGGCCCGCGGACTCGGCCATGGTGGCTTGCTGCGGCAGGCCAAGGACGCGGATAACGGCGCAGCTGCCCGGCTGTCCGGAACCATGCCTGCCATCGACAAGTGCGCAAACGTGTAGCAGTTGCCTCGGGTACGCCATCGCACCCAGCAGGATCGCGGCATCCTCGACGGCGGCGCTCAAGCATTCGGAATTCATGATCTCGAAGATACGCAAGCGTGAACCGGACCTCAATTGCACAATTCCGGACAACCCACGGGCGCCCGGGCGCGGAGCCGGCGCGGATCAGTTGACGCCGTAGTACGTCGTCAGGTACTCGACAATCTTCGCCACCTCATCCTCGGGCACAGGCGCGCCCATCACCCTGACCATCTTCCGGACTTCGGACTCCCAGCCGGCGCGCTTCATGAAGCGCGAGTTCATCTGGATGTAGTCGAGACTGTGACAGCCCGAGCAGTGCGAGCGCACCGTCACGGCCTCCGGTGCTTCGACGAGTCGCAGCGCCGCTTCACTGGCACGCGCGTCGGTGGCGCAGGTCGTCACCAGCACGATCAGCGCGGCACGAGCGGTAAATGGCATGCCTGGCACCTCACACGACCTCGATGTCTACCTTCTGGATCACGTTGTTGTGGTAGCCCGGTGCGTTGTAGATCAGCTGGTCAGTCTGGGTAGTGCCGCGAGCATTCGTGGCGCGCGCCATCACGGAAATGATCCCGCGACCCGTCGGGGCGAATGCGTACGTCCAGGTACGGAACGAGTAACGACCGAGATCGGTTCCGAGTTCGGCGGCGATCCAGGTGTGGCCGCCGTCGACCGACAGCTCTACATGGCGGATCCCCTGGCCCGCGTCCCAGGCGATGCCGCTAACCTCCACGCGCGCGCCTGCCGGGAAGCGCTGGCCGTCCCTGATGCTCGTGATCAATGAGTTGACGAGAATCTCCGTGATCGGAGTCGTCGTATCCGACTCCTGCGTGATAAACCGATCGACCAGCGGAAACAGGTTCTTCGGAATCCGATACGCGGTATTCATCCAAAAACCGGACAATGGTTGCGTCAGCACGCGAATGCTGACGACCTGCTTCATCCAGTAGGTTGCAGTCCAGCCAGGGACGACGACACGCGCCGGAAATCCGTTCCAATGCGGCAGAGGTGCGCCGTTCATCTCCCAGGCAATCAGGGTGTTCTCATCGAGAGCCTTCCAGACCGGCAGGCTCTTGACGAATCGTGGCGTCGTTTCGAGTGGCGCCGTGTCGGCACCGTTGTATGCGACCTCTATTGCCTCCTTTTGCAATCCGACGCGATTCAGGAGGTCGCGCAGGCGCACGCCCTTCCAGCGCGCATTGCCCATTGCTCCGTATCCCCACTCGACTCCCGGCACGTGTGGCTCCGACAGCCCGCGACGATTGCCAGCGCACTGGCACACGGCGACCAGTTCGACTGCTTCGAAGTCACGTTGCAATTGATCGAGCGAGAAAACCAGCTCGCGTGCCGCACCGTCGCCGCCGACGCTCAAGCGCCAGTCGCCGGCGCTCACCGCCGGAATGTTCATCAGATGCCAGCGAACGAAGAATCGGTCGTTGGGCGTGATCACGTCGCCAAGATACGCGAGCGGCGACTCGTAGTTCGGAGGACGGAACGACCGCTTGAGCAGCGGCTGCTTGCCCGGCAGCGAGTCGAGTAGTTCGGATTCGATGGTCCCCGATGGCAGGACTGCCTGCGCGATGCGGGAACGCAGAGTGCCGGCGGCGAGCCACAGGCCGCCGCCTGCCGCTTGCAGCAGCGCTCGCCGCGAGGTCATGTGCCGGGTCCCGCCGCCCGTCTGATCGACGCGCGGCCAGCATCGCTCGATACGGCGGGCGCGCAGCGCCGATGCCTGCCGATTGCCGCATGAACTGTCATCCTGCGGATCATTGCGGCGCGCCGTCGGAGAACCAGTCATCCTCGCCCGGTGCCCCGATCGGCATGCCGGGTGGCGGAGCCGAGTGGCTCGAATCGTTCTCGGCGAGCCGCCGCAACCGGTCTGCATTTGGGCTCTGCAACAATTCGGCGTAGTAGTGCGCCACCGCAACATCCGCAGGCGCCCCTTGCCTGACTGTCGCAAGGCGGCGGCCCAGGTCGCTGAGGGCAGCCTGGATGATGGCGGCGGCCGTCGGTGACAGCGACTTGTCATTCAGGACGGTCGCCAGGTGAGCGACCAGCCTTCCCTGCACGAAATGCCGGATGCTCGAGCCGCCAGATCCATTTGGGCCCCGCGGAAACGCGGCGGCAACCGTCGTCGCCATGAGTTCGCCAAGTGAGAGCTGGCTCGGGTCATGGCTCGCCTGCTCGAGCACGCGGTTGAGGCGCGAGGGCTCGAGGAGGTTATCGAGGGTTATGTCAGCGGCGGCGGTCACGGCCCGTTCGAGGCTGAATGACGGGGCGCGGTCCTCGCCGAAGACCTCGATCGTGAACTGCGGGTCGTGCGGCGACGGGCCGCCTGCCGACAACAGGTCGATCAGCGGAGCCGGCAGGTCGAGTACCGCAGGGGCCAGGGTTCCAAGCAGTGCCGCCAGCGCGCGTCGTTGCTCGCCGCCCGGTACCGGTACCGACGCGCGCAGTCCGTCCTTCGACGTCGCGTAGGTGAAGTCGGACCCACCGACCGACTTGGCAGCGGCATCCACCTGGTAGCGGTGGAACAGGTACACCGGGACGATGAGGCGCCGCAGGTCGGCGAGCGGCGCGCCGCGTGGCAGGTTGTCTGCGCCGAAATGACTGAGCGCGATGCGACGTACGGCGAGTACGTGCTCGAGCTCGGCAACTGCATCTGCACCGTCGTCCCAGAGTGCGCCATGCGGGTGCGCCGAGCGCGTCGGGCGCGCATCGTCGTCCGCCACGAACCGTTGCCCGTGCGCATAGCCGTCGGCGACGATCGCCTCGAGCCCAGCGCTCTGGTCCGTGCCAGGTGCCGCCTCGTCGTACAGCCAGTGGATTGCAAAGCGATCCCAGCTGCCTATGCCGACCTTGTAGGCATCGCCGAAGTCGAGCTGCCCGTTCCGAATGACGACCCGCGGCGCCGGGTAGTCCATCACCGATGCGCGGTCGTCGTAGCTGCTGCCGGCAAAGTTGTGCTCAAGCCCGAGCGCGTGCCCCGTCTCATGGACCGCGAGCTGGCGAAGTCGTGCCAGAGAAATGCGAACCGGGTCATCCTGGGCGCCACTTCCAGTCTTGCCGGCCCCGGCAAGACCCTCGAAGATCAGGCGATCCTGCCGAACGCGCAGCGAGCCGAGCAACACCGCGCCCTTGATGATCTCGCCGGTGCGCGGATCGATGACGTTTTGACCGTAGGACCAGCCGCGCGTCTGCCGGTGCACCCAGTTGATGACGTTGTAGCGAGCGTCGAGTGGGCTGACGCCTTCCGGGAGGACCTCCACCCGGAACGCATCGATGAAGCCTGCCGCGTCGAAAGCCTCTGCCCACCAGCGCGCCCCGTCGACGAGCGCGCTGCGAACCGGCTCAGGCGCCGCACGGTCCACGTAGAACACGATCGGCTTCTTCACCGTGGAACGGGCCGCCGTCGGATCAGTCTTTTCTAGGCGAAACCGGTGGGCCAGGCGGTACACCACCGGCGCTGCCAGCGGAGTCGAGAAATCTGCGACGAGCGTCGAGATTGCTCCGGTACGCGGGTCCGCGAGACGCGGCTGGTAGCCGAGCTCCGGAAGCTTGATGAGAGAGTGGTGCTCGCTGAGAGTCACCGAGTGCGGCTCGGGTGCGATACCCTCGACTTCGGGGCCAGGTCGGTCGCTCGTGAAGGTCTCGATCGCCTCGAATTCGAGGTTTTCCGGGAACGCCTGGCACGCGTCGAGGTCAGGGTAGCTGAGCGAATGGTCGCGCTTGAAGTCACCCTGCTTCGCTCGGGACAGCGTTTCGACCACGCCGAATGCATCTGCTGTCAGGAAGCTCGAGAGGTCGACGAGCACGCGGCCGTCGGCGTCCTCGGCGAGCACGCTGCCCGACCAGACAAGTGACGCCGCGAACGAGTCGTGAACGGCGGCGTGTTCGGCGGCGCTGCCGGCATCGGCGCGGAAGCGCGAGTTCTCGAGCTCAGCGTATACAGTGTGGCCCATGCGCCGGAACGTAATGATCTGCGTCCAGGTCGCGGCGGAGCGGTCGAGGCCTACGGGTGCTGAGCCGAGGCCCGATCGCAGGTATACCTGGTACAGGAACTGGCCGAGGTTGGCGCCACTCCCTGCCGGCTCCAACGCCAGGAGCACGCGGCCGCCCTTGTGATCGAGGTACACGGTCGCGAGGCCATCGCGGCGCTCGAACCCCGCAACGAAGTCCTGAATCGTCCGCCCGCCGGCGCTGTCGGACGCGAGCGCTCGCAATGCCGGTTGCGCGGCCGAAGCGGCTGCGCCGGCCAGCGGGACCGCCGTCAGCACCCCGTAAATCAGCAGCCGGATCAGAATTCCCGGCTGCGACCGTCGCCGGCGGCTGTTCATGTGCGAGTTACCTCTCTCAGCGCATATCGTCGGGCGAAAAGCGGGAACGCGGGATGACGCACACGGACGGTGCCCTGCGGCTGACGCACCCATGACCCGGCATTGCAGGCCATCTATTCCCGGTACGAGGGATCCCGCGCATCCAGCATGTGTTTCAAGTCACGAAAGTGCGCGAACGCCGAATCCCTGTAGTCTTCCCAGGATCGGGCGGTCTGCTCCGCGAGCGAATCGGACATGACTTTGAGCGGCCGGCCCGAAGAGTAGGCGAGGATCAGCGTGCGTGCTGCGCGCTCGAGGAAGTACAGGTCCTCGAAGGTTTCGGCGACTGTCGGGCCCGTCACCAGCACACCGTGGTTCCCCATGATCATGTGACTCTTGTCGCCGAGCGCCTTGACGATCCGCTCGCCCTCGGTCCGCTCATCGGCGATTCCGCCGAATTCGCTGTCGATTGCGAGGCGGTTGAAGAAGCGCGCCGTGTTCTGATCGATCGGAAGAAGTCTTGGATCCGCGAGCGTCGCGAGCGCAGTGCCATAGGGCGGGTGCAGGTGCAGGACGCAACGGGCCCGAGGCACGAGCGCGTGGATCCGGCCATGGATGCACCACGCGGACGGGTCCGGTGCGTTCGGCCGCGACATCGTTTCCTCGTCGTCACTGTCGAGGAGCAGCAGGTCGCTCGCGCGGATGAGCGAGAAATGCTTCCAGCGCGGATTCATCAGAAACTTCTTGCCGTCGCCCGACACCGCAAGGCTGAAGTGGTTCCCCACCGACTCTTGCCAGTCGTGCTGCACCGCCAGGCGGAATGCGGCAGCAAGATCTATGCGAAGCTCGGAAAGGTCCACGTCCCGGGAACTGTAGGCACTCAGATCCGTCACAGTGCTCATCGCGATCGATCTCCAGGGTGCAGCCCGCGCCACGTGACATGCGGCCGCGGACGGCCGGGTCGAGTCCGCCGCCATCGTGTCGCAAGATCGTGGAGCGATCAAGGCAGCCGCCCCCGCGCCGGCGCCGCGGATTGACCGGTGCAGGCCGGCCGGCGCTCCCGGGCGCCAGCACGACGGGGCCGGGCGCGGCAGATCCCGTCGTCTTGGTTTCGGCCGGCGCGAAGGGGCCGCGACCGTTCGCTTTGCCCTTTCGATTCAGGTGCTTGGCTGAGCCGGTGAGTGGACCCGCGGATCGGGTTCGGGCGGGTTCCGGTCCTTGCAGCCGCCGACTGGGTGCGAGAAACCGCTCCAGCCGCGTCAACCGGGGGCTCGCGAGATCCGTTACTGTTGATGGACAATTGCGTGCGCTGAATTCCGGTCGAGGAGATTGCACCGATGGGAAGGATTACCAGTCTGGCCGTCATCGTGTTCGGTGGCCTGTGGATCGCGGGAGTTGTCTGCGGCTCAGCAGCGGCTGGCGAGCAGCCGGCGCCTGCCGAGGCAGGAGTCTGGCAAAAGCACGAATTCAAGTTCCAGTACATGGGTTTCACCTCGACGTATTCGTGCGACGGGCTAGCCGACCAGTTGCAGCGCCTGCTGATTGCCGCTGGTGCGCGCCCGGATTCGAAGGCGAAGCCGGGGGCGTGCGCGGCGTCGTTCGGCAGACCGGACAAGTTCGCGAATGCCGATCTCGTCTTTTACACGCTGGCGCCGGCTGGCACCGATGGCGTGACCGGCGAACCCGGTGCCGGTCGCTGGACCACGGTCAGCATCGCGGCGCACAGTCCGCACCAGCTGCAGACCGGCGACTGCGAGCTGGTCGAGCAGTTCCGTGACCAGGTCCTGAAGACCATGTTCACCTTGCGCAATCTGAGCGACAACACGCGCTGTGTGCCACATCAGGAATCGGGCTCGCTGGTGTCGCTGCAATTCGCGACCTTTGCCGGCGTCGCAGGTGCCCAGCCACCCGCCATGGCGGCCGTCGCGACGCCGCCGTCGCGGGTCTTCGTCTATCCGCAGCGCGGCCAGAGCCCGCAGCAGCAGGCTAGCGACAGGTCCGAGTGCGATGCCAGCGCCATGTCGCAGAGTGGCTTCGATCCGGCCAACAGCGGCGGGCTGGATGCGGCGTCGAAGCGAGATGCCTATACGCGTGCGCTTGGTTCCTGCCTCGAGGGTCGCGGCTATACGGTGAAGTAGCGCGCGCGACTGATCCGCAGTCGACATTGCGCCATGCAGCCAGGGCATTCACCGGCAGCAACAGCCGGCGCCAGTCGTATCAGGTCGCGAAGAACTTGAGCGCTCCGAAGTCCTGGCCTGACGGACGCTGGCCGGGGCTGTCCGCGGGCAGCGTCTCGGCCACCGTTCGCGCTAGGTCGAGGTACTCCCGATACTTGATCGCGCGCTCTTCGGCGGCTAGCGCGGTTTCGCCGCAGGCTGTCGCAGCGATCGCCGCCAGCAGCGAGAATCGCTGCTGCGGCTCGCTGAATCCGGTTCTCGTCCAAAGGCCGGTGTGGACGTCGAACGCGTAGAGCGGCAGGAAGCGATGGCCGAGTTCGGCGACGAAGCGGACGCAATCGATGATGTAGTCGGCGTCGGTGTCGTCCATCACGAAATGGAACCCGACGCGGCACCAGCCCGGTTTGATGCCGTGAAAGCCCTTGCGGACCCAGTCGCGGTAGGTCTCGGACACGTCTCGGCCAATATCGAGCAGCCGGTGCCCGTAGGGCCCAGCGCAGGAGCAGCCGGCGCGTGACTGGATGCCGAACAGGTCGTTGAGCAGCGCCGTGACGAATTTCGGGTGCAGATAGGTGCCACCGGGCGCCCTGATATTGAACGAGACGATCGCGATGCGACGCGCCGGGTCCGGGTTGCCGAGGATCTCGATGCGCGGTTCATGACTCCAGCGCTCGAATGCACGCCGCAGCAGGCGCGCCTCGTACGCCTCGATCCGAGCGGGTGTGATCGCATGCTTGAGTTGAAACGCCAGAGCCGTCTTCAGGGTCTGCAGTACGCCCGGGGTGCCGGCCTTCTCCCGCGCTTCGACGTCCGCGACGAAATCCTGGTCGATCTCACTGACGTAGTCGACTGTCCCGCCGCCACATACCGTCGGCGGCAACTCGCGGTGGTAGAGGCGCTCGTTGAACACCAACACCCCGCTCGAGCCAGGGCCGCCGAGGAACTTGTGTGGCGAGAGGAAGACGGCATCGAAGGAACCGTCCGCCCCGCCGGCTGTGCGCGGGGGGTTCATGTCGATCTCGACGTACGGACCGGATGCCGCGAAATCGAAGCATGCGAAGGCGTCATGCATGTGCAGCAGCTCCGCTATCTCGCGCGTCGGCGACTTCATGCCTGTGACGTTCGAAGCGGCCGAGAATGATCCGATGCGCAGACGATCGCGGTACGCCGGTTCCTGCAGCAGCGCTTCGAGGTGCCCGAGGTCGATGCCGCCATCAGCCGCGAGGCGGACCTCGACCACCGTCGCGAGCCCGTGACGCCAGGAGACCTCGTTCGAGTGGTGCTCGTACGGGCCGACGAACACGACCGGTCCGAGTTCGGCTTGGCGTCGGCGAAATGCCGCGGCGCGTTCATCGCCGAGAAATGCGCCCAATGCGCCCTGCAAAGCCTCGAGAGTGGCCGGTGGAATGGCGACGCCGACGATTTCCTGCAGCTTGTGAATCGCGGCCGTCGCCCCCGTGCCACAGGCGACGATCTTTCCCGCCGGACCCGCGTTCAGTGAGCGCTTGATCACGGCCTCGGCGTCGTGCAGCAACTGCGTCATGCTGCGGCCCGTGATGTCGTCCTCGGTGTGGGTATTGGCGTACAGCCGCTGCAGCGACAGCAGGTAGCGCTCGATGAACAGCAGGCTGCGACCCGAGGCCGTGTAGTCGCAGTACACGAGGATGCGCTGCCCGAACGGCGTGTCGATCTGCGAGTCGATCCCCACGACCTGTGAGCGCAGCCACTCGAAGTCGATATGCGGGAGATCCATGCCGGGTTCCAGTCGCGCCGGTCGGCCGAACGCGTGCAGTGCGCCTGTTGCGCGACGCGAGAGCCGTCAGCGACGGCCTCAGGACCAGAAGTCTAGCGCGTTACCGGGGGCCGCGCGGACGCGTTGCAGACCGGTCGTTCGTTGCCGAACCGCTAGTGCAGCGCCCTCGCGACCGCGCCGAAGAAATCGACGTCATCAATGATATCCATGTCTTCGGGTTTCGAGCGAGCGCTCCAGACCACGACCACCACGCGCTCACGCGGGTTGACGTACAGGAACTGGCCGAAGATCCCTTCAGCCATGAAGCCTCCCGCCGGGTCTGGCGTCGCGGCGGTTGGCGTCGCTGGCCACCAGTAGTAGCCGTAATCGAGCAGCTTCCCCGATTTGAGGTGTTGCCGCGCGCTCGCCGCCTGCATCCAGCCCTCCGGCAGGACCTGTTCGTTGCCGGCCTTGCCGCCATTCAATATGAACTGACCGAAGCGCCCGTAGTCGCGCAGCGTCGCCGCGAAGCCACTGCCGGCAATCTCGACGCCGTCCGGCGAGCCGAGCCACCACGTGGCATCTGCTTCCATTCCGCACGGCTTCCAGATCCGGTCGGAGAGATAGTCGGCGAGCGGGCGCTTGACCGCGTTGTACAGGATCTCGCCGGCGACGAGTGTCTCGCCGGTGTTGTAGTTGAACACGGTGCCCGGGGGGGCTGCTCGAGGCAGCTTTCCCATCAGGGCAATTGCCGCACCTGGCCGTTGTTCGATCTGCACCTCGAGCAGGCGGCGCCGGTCCGATGCGGGATTGGTGTAGGTCTCGTCCCATCGCACGCCCGATGACATCATCAGAATGTCCCGAACCGACACGCCATCGTAGGCGCTGCCCGCGAGAGCGGGTACGTAGCGACTGACCGGATCATCGATGCTGGCAATCGCCCCGTCCTTGATGGCCGCGCCGATCAGGGTCGAGGTGATCGATTTGGCGACCGACATGGACATCCAGCGCGTCCTTTCGGTGTTGCCATACTGATACAACTCGAGCGCCACGGCGCCGTCCTTGAGGACGAGCAGGCCTGCCACCCGGTTCACAGCCAGATAGTCAAACAGGTCCCAGTCCCTGCCGCGTGATGTGAACTTGAGCGCGCCGAGGCCACGCTGCGCCCTCGGTAGGGCCGCCACATGCTCGCCGTGCCTGATCGTGCGGCTCGGGAAGAGCCGGTCTATGTTTCGAAATGTGCTGACTGCGAGGTCCGGCGTCAATGTCCCGTCGTACACCTGCCGCACGGAGGCGATCGGCTCGCGCGCGTGCGGGTAGTCGTCGGCGCGCGTGGCGCCTGCCAGGATGGCGGCGGTCAGCAGCACAATTGCGGCAGCGGAACTTCTCGTCACGGTCTCCCCCCGGGAATGTCTGTCGCGGCAATGCCATGTGGCGCCCGCGCAGCCGATTCTACGCCGTCTGACGCGGACCACCCGGGCTCGTGGCCGTCCCGCCTAGGTAGCTGCCGTCGAGCCCGCGCAACGGGACTCCCAGTGTCTCCTCGATGGCACGCGCGAGTTTGGCGGTGTCGGGCGCCTCCGCCGTTCGCACCGCTACTACCCGGCCTCGTTCCTCGTCGCGCAGCGGCGCGCTCGTGCGTAGCTGTCGCTCGAGGATATCGATCGTTGCCTCCGACGGGTCATCGCGCCGGGCGCTGACGCGGGCCCGGAGCAGGTCCGGCGCCGCCTCGCAGTCCACCACGGCGAGCGGGGCCCCGAGTTCGCGCGCGAGTGCCACGAAATCTGCGCGCCGTTCCGGGTCGAGGAAGGTGGCGTCGACGATGGCGTTGCCACCGGCCTTCAAGATCAGCCGCGCGGCCGCCGCGAGGGCGTCGTATACGCGACGGACGCCGGCTGGCGCATAGCGGTCATCATTCGGGCGGGACGGCGATGCGCTGCCGGCGCGACGCGGCAGGATTCGGTCACGTTCGACGTCGGCCCGGATGCAGACCGCGGCGATCGCCGGGGCCAGGCGTAGTGCCAGCACGCTCTTTCCGGAACCGGAGAAGCCGTGCATGAGCACGAGTGCCCCGCTCCGTGACTGTGTGTAGCGAGCGGCCTGGCTGAGATAGCGGTCGGCCTGGCCGGCAGCTGCGTCGCCTGCCGACGCGCCTTGAACCGACCGTAGCAGGGCGACCTTCGCGCGAACCAGCGCGCGGTAGACAAGGAAGAAGCGCAGGCAGCTGAGGGCCTCATAGTCGCCGGAGCGTTCCAGCCAGCCACTGAGGAAGGCGGTTGCCAGATCCGGCCGGTCATGTGCCTCGAGGTCCATGATCAGGAAGGCGACATCGCTCGCAACGTCGATGAACCGCAGCGCAGCGTCGAAGTCGATGCCGTCGAACGGCAGCAAGCGCTGCCCGATACGCACCACATTGCCGCAGTGCAGGTCGCCGTGGCACTCGCGGACACGGCCGGTTTCGTGCCGGTGCGCGAGCACGCTCCTCTGCATTGCCCATTCGTCCACAGACCATTGCCGCAGGGTGTCAAGCGCTGGCTCGCTGCGCGCGCCGCAAAGATCGCGCATGTTTCGTTGCGCGAGCTCGAATGCCGCATCGTCACGCACCTTCCCCGGCTCCCCAGGCGGCGCGATCTCGTGCTGCTCAGCGATGAACCTGCCAAATTGAGCAAGTTCGGTCGCGTCCGTCGCTCCGCGTCGTACCAGTTCGGCGAGCTCCGCCTCCTGCGCGAACCGCCGCATGCGCACGGCGTACTCGACCGGTTCGCCGGCGACGTCGGCGCCGAGACCCGCATCGTCCCGGACGAAGGCGCTGAGGCCCAGATAGAGTTCCGGAGCCCAGCGTCGATTGAGTTCGAGTTCCATGCGGCACGACGCGCGACGCTTTTCCAGGGTCGCGTAGTCGATGAAATCGTACCGCACCGGCTTCTTCACCTTGTATGCGAGCGGGCCGACGAGCGCGATCCAAGAAATCAGAGTCTCGCGCAGCTCGACCGCGCCGACCGGCGCCGCACCAGCATGATGGGGCGAGCGGCTGTAGGTCCGCGGGTCGCCGAGAGCGAGCACCAATGCGCGGTCCGCGGGCGCTTGGTTTCCGGGCACCGTTGCGAGCCTCCTATGTGTGCCGGGCGGTCGCCCGCGGCGTACGTCGTCGGCTGCTCGCGCCCGCGCGCAGCGTCCTCGGTGTCGCCGCACGCCGGCTGGGAGGCGCATCGATCGGCGCCTTGGCACGGGTCCACCCGAGGCCGCCGCTTCGCGTCATTCGGCCTCCGCCCGCTCGACCGCCGCGCTCGCGACCGGCACCAGCGCCGCGACACGACCGACATCGCCATTCGCCGCGGCACGTGCGAGAAAGCCAACCGACCAGAGCGCCGAGTAAAACCAGGCTGCGCGCACGCCGTCCCTGTCCGGCGCCCAGCAGCGAAGCAGTTCGTCGCCATAGATCCGGCCCGCATGTCCGACGTCCGCGTCGAGCTCCGCGAGGGTCGTACCGACTGACATCAGCGGATCGCCGTAGCAGACGAAGTCGATGTCGATGATTCCGGTGAGCGCACCGTTCTCGACGATGACGTTCTTGGTGGTCAGATCGTCAAGGAAGCAAACGGGCACGCGCGTGCGGAAGTACGGCTCGAGGCGCAGGCGCAGGCTTCTGAGCCTCTGCCGCAGGCGCCCGAGCAATGGCGCCTCGGCGGGCTCCGACGCGAGTGCTGCCGGGCCGAAGATGTCGCTCCAGCTTTCGATGCCACCGTCACCGCCGATCGGCGCCCAGCCGAAGTGCCGCCCGCGAGGAAGCGCGGCAACTCGCCGCTGACAGTCGGTGACGGCAGTGGCCACCGCGGTCATCTGCGCCAGGGTCATTGCCGCGATTTCGAACACGAGGTCGCGTCCGGCCAGCCAGTTGAGGATGAGGAACGCGCCGCCTGCGGACGTATCGCCGGATGCGAGCACGGTCTGCACGGGCAGTCCGAGGGAGCGCAGTATGCTCAGGTTGTGACGCGTCCACTCGAAGCTGAGGCGGCGCTCGCTCTCCCGCAGCACGACGCATCGGCCATCCGCGAGATCGATGCGAAATATTCCGTTGCCGCTCTGTGTGAGGCTCTGCGCGGTCACGCGGCCAACGCGCGCATGGAGCGCGCGTTCGGCAAGTGCGGCCGCCTCGCTATCGGCTATCACCTGACGCCCGGCAGTGTGTTCGCGACCTGTTCATCGATTCACGAGGTACATCGGCCGCGTGGCCGCCGACAGGTGACTGGGGAAGTGGCCGAGCAGACGCGCGCTCGCGCCCTGGGCGGCCGACAGTATCTGGAGCGGCTCGGACGGCAGCGACTCGCGCCAGGCAAAACGCACGTCTTCGTCGCGGTGCGCGAGCTCGAGTACGATGCGCGGGACACGTGCGAGCAGCTCCGCGATCAGGTTGGCGACGTACGCGGTGCCGTGCCTGTGGTTGACGTGGTGCAGGACGCTCAGCAGCAGCGCGACGTCGTACGCCCCGTGCGGGATGGAGCGCACGAGATCGATGTCGAGCGCGGCGGTCAGGAATGTTGCGGAAACGCCATTCAGACGCTGCGTCGCGACGGCGACGGCAGTATTCGCCGGGTTGATGTCAATTCCGGTAGCGACTGCACCGCGGTCAGCGAAGAAGAACGGGAAGTATCCGAGCGACGATCCAAAGTCCACCAGACGCACGGTCCGCGGCGGACCGATCGCGGCGAGAATGGCGAGCGCGCGGTCACGACAGGCGCGCAGCGGGTTCTCGAATCCTACGATTCCATACAGCGGCTGGTAGTACTCGACCTGGTTGAGGCACTGCTCGAGGTCAACCGTGGCGCATGCTGGCGTTTCTTCGGCGAGGCCTGTGGAGCGTTGCCCGGGATCGGTCGGCGTGCTCGGCATCGAGAGTACTCTGGATGGCCGTGCAGGGCAGAGCGGCCGGACGGGGGATTATAGCGAGAATCCCGGGCGCCCCGCTGGCACGGAATGTACGCACGCCGGACGCCAGCGCCGCCGGGGTGGCGTTGCGGCCGGTTGCCGGCGCACACTGATCCCCGTCTTCGTCGGACTGTGCGAGCATGCGGGACGACGAACCACTCGCGAGAAAGTGCATGAAGCGGAGCATTCCGGGCCTGTGGCTCGCGGCATTCACGGGGTTCTACCGTCCGGGCATCGAGGAGGTCCGTCTACTGGACCCGGTCTCGAAGTTCCTGTACGCGGCGCGCAGCGTGATCCTGGTCATATCGGCACAGGCGGCGATCATCGCTGGGTTGCTGGCTGCGGCGGATGGCCGTTTCCGGTGGCTGCCGTTTCTGGGCGTGCTGATCGGCTTCGTGACCGCCCACATGATCAGCAATCTCAGTAACGATTACTTCGGCTTCGTGCGCGGCCACGATCGACCCGAGTCACCGCGAATGCGGTATACGGTCCATCCGCTCGCGAGCGGCGTGCTAGAGCGGAAGACCCTCGTCACCGGCCTCGTGATCCTCGCGCTCATCGGTCTGGGCATCACGGCTGCGTTCATTGCGGCCGCGGGTTGGATCGCAGCCGCATTCGCGGCCGCCGGCGTCGCCGTGCTGTTTCTCTACGATGCGGCACCAACCCCTTTGAAGAGCATCGGACTTGGCGAGCTGGCAGTGTGCCTCGTGTGGGGCCCGCTGATGGTCGGCGGCGGGTACGCCATGATCTCGGGGCGGATCTCCGCGGACGCGTTCTACGCATCCGTGCCATATGGATTCGGCGTGATGACGATTCTGGTCGGCAAGCACATCGACCAGCTCGACTTTGATGCGCGGCATGGCATCCGGACGCTGCCGGTGCTTATCGGCGAGCGCGCTGCGCGCTTCCTGAACGTGGCCGCCATCGCGCTCATGTACGTCGTCATCGCTGCGCTGATCATCACAGGGCGCCTGACTCCGCTCGCAGCCGTCGTTGCGATCGCATTGCCGCGCGCGCTGCGCGCCATGCGTGTGATGAGCCAAAGCCGCCCGCGCGACCCGCCGAGCGGGTTCGTCGGTTGGCCGCTCTGGTATCACCGCGTGTGTCTCGAGCACGACCGGCAGTTCGGCTGGCTATACATCGCCGGACTCGCGGTGCACGCCAGCTGGCGCGCCACCGGCCACTGAGGCGCGGGGGTGCAGAGACTGCACTGGCCGCCACCGCCTCGGGCGCGGGCCGCGGCTCTCAGTCTTGCAGGAGCGCGATCGCCGCCGCCGTCATCGCCGTAATGCCGGTCTTGAGCGTCGGTTCCGGATCGGGCTGGAAGCGGCTCGTGTGCGGGCCGGGCAGGGCCTTGCCCGCGGCCTTAGCCGCCGCGAACTGCTCGGGATTCGCCGCTCCGAGCCAGAACATTGCCGTCGGAATCTTGCGTGCTGTGCCACCGAATATGCCGAAGTCCTCGCTCGCCATGATCGGCGGTTCATCGAATACTTGGCTCGCGCCGAGTGCGCCGACGAGCGCGGTCTTGATCCGCGCAGTGAGCGCGGGATCGTTGTAGGTCATCGGTGCCGACTCATTCTCGAGCACCGTCACGATTGGTTCGCGATCCGGCGGCACGCCGGCAGCGAGTGCCACGCCGGCTGCCGTACGCCGGATGCCGTCGAGAATGACCTGACGGGCCTGGTCGCTGAATGCGCGCGTCGTGAGTTCCATGCGGACTTCGTACGGGATGATGTTGCGCTTGGTACCACCGTGAATGTCGCCGATAGTCACGACCGAGGGCTCCTGCGGATTCTGTCGCCGGCTGACGATGGTCTGCAGCTGGACGATGAACTCGCCGGCCATCACGATCGGGTCGATGCTGGCCTGTGGCGCGGCTCCATGGCTGCCTATGCCGCGCAGCGTGACGTCGACCGAAGTCGAACTCGCGAGTGCCGGGCCGCTGGTGATGGACACCGTGCCGGCAGGTGAGTCGCTGCTGTCGTGCAGGGCAATGGCGAGATCCGGCGTACCCAGCCGGTCGTAGACGCTGTCGGCCATCATCGCCTTCGCGCCGTCGATGGTCTCTTCCGAGGGTTGGCCTACGAGCATCAAGGTCCCGTGCCACCGGCTCTTGCTTGCAGCGAGCGCCCGGGCGGTGCCGATCAGCGTCGTCACGTGGACGTCGTGGCCGCAGGCGTGCATGACGCCCACCTCCTGGCCGGAAGCATTCTTGGCCTTGACCGTGCTCGCGTAGCTCACCCCCGTCTCCTCGATGATCGGCAGCGCGTCCATGTCGGCGCGGATCAGCAGTCGCGGCCCGTGACCATTCTGCAGCACGCCGACGACACCATAGGCCTGGGTCCCGTCCGGGTAGCGCCCGATCCGCTCGGTCACGGTGTAGCCAGCCTTGCGCAACTCGGCTGCCAGCAACGCTGCCGTCCGTTCCTCGTGGTGCGACAGCTCCGGGTGGGAGTGGATGTCCTTGTATGTGGCGACGAGTCCCGGCAGGTCCATGTCCGGTCCGCGTGCCATCTGCGCCAGGGCAGGCGAGGCAATGATCCCCACCATCAGCGGCGCGACCAGGATTTCTCTGCGCATGACGTTCCCCATTAGATGAGCGGTCGCCGGCGCCCGTCAGCGGGGTGCCGAGCGCGCAAGGACCTTTTGCGGTGCCAGAGAAATGCGCGTCTGCGCGCACGCCCCCAAGCCTGGCGGAGTATATCGCCAGCCACGCGGCGAACGTGCTGCGCTGCAAGGCAGGCGTGAGCCGGGGCGCCCGTCGCGGGCGCTCGGCGGAGCGAGCGACGACGGTCGCATGAAATGATGTGCCGACCCCGCGAGTCCGATTATGCTGGGCGGATGCCCTTATCTGCCGGAGTCCCAGCCGTGACCGAACGTATCGCCGTGATCCTGTCGCTGACGCTCGCGGCCAGCGCCGCAATGTTCGCATCTGTCGCAAGCGCTCAGCACTTTCCCGAATCGGCCTATCACGATCTCGACTGGCGAATGATCGGTCCGTTCCGGGGCGGACGCACGCACGCCGTCACCGGCGTCCCGAGCCAGCCGAGTGTGTTCTACATCGGTGCGGTCGATGGCGGCGTATGGAAGACCGATGATGCCGGCCGCACCTGGCACCCGATCTTCGACGAGCAGCCGACGCAATCGATCGGTGCGATTGCGGTCGCGCCGTCCGAGCCAGACGTGGTGTACGTCGGTACGGGCGAGGGTCTTTTCCGTCCGGATCTCTCCGTTGGTGACGGCATCTACCGGTCGCGGGATGCGGGCCGCACCTGGGAGCACATGGGGCTCCCGGACGCACAGCAGGTCGCCGAACTCGCGGTCGATCCGCGCAACGCGAATCGGGTATTCGCGGCGGTGATGGGACACCCGTACGGACCGAGTGCCGAGCGGGGCATCTACCGGACAAGCGACGGCGGCCACACCTGGGAGCGCGTACTCTCCCGCGATGACAATACGGGCGGATGCTCCGTCGCGATCGATCCGAAGCACCCCGACACGGTGTACGCGGGCCTGTGGGAGGGGCGCCTCGGGCCGGCCGAAGACAACAACGAGTTCAATGGCACGGGCGGCGGAATCTTCAAGTCGACGGACGGCGGCACTACCTGGCACAAGCTGACGAAGGGGTTGCCGGACAACCTGTCGCAGGTAAACCTCGAGATTGCGTCGAGTTCTCCCAACCGGGTATTTGCGGTCATCTCGACACCGGATCCGGGCGACTATTCCTCAGCGGCCGGGCTCGGAATCTTCCGCTCCGATGATTTCGGCGACAGCTGGGTGCGCATTACCCGGGATCCGCGCCCGGCGCTGCGCATCGGTGGAGGTGACCTTGCGTCGGTGCGGGTCGATCCGAGCAATCCAGACGTGGTTTACAGCGCCAGCATCGTGACGATGAAGTCGACCGACGGTGGCAAGACGTGGCGTTCGCTGCGTGGTGCGCCCGGCGGCGATGACTACCAGAATCTGTGGATCAGTCCGCGCGACCCGAAGACCATTGCGCTGGTTGCAGACCAGGGCGCCGTCATCACGCTGAATGGCGGGCAGACGTGGAGTTCCTGGTTCAACCAGCCGACCGCGCAGCTCTACCACATCGGCGTGACCCCGACCTTCCCGTACCGCGTCTGCTCCGGGCAGCAGGAGAGCGGATCGGTCTGCATCGCGAGCCGCGGAAATGACGGCGAGATCACTGATCGCGAGTGGCATCCGGTCGGTGTCATCGAGTACGGCTACGTCGCTCCCGACCCGCTTGATGCCGACATCGTGTATGGCGCGGGTCGCACCGAAGTGTCGAAGTTCCACTGGTCCACGGGACAGGTGCAGAACGTCACGCCGCTTCCGGTTCGCGGCGCGGACGTTCGCGCGGACCGCACCGAGCCGCTGATGTTCTCGCCGTTCGATCCACACACGCTCTACTACGCGGCCAACAGGCTCTATGCGACGAGCGATGGCGGCGCGACCTGGCAGACGCTGAGTCCTGACCTCACGCGCGACGATCCGGGGATTCCGCCGAGTGTCGGTGAGCGGCACGCCCCCGGCGCCGACCATCCGCGCGGGGCGATCTATGCGTTCGCCGCATCGCCCGTGGCTGCCGGCACCCTGTGGGCGGGAACCGACGACGGTTACGTCTGGGTGACGCGCGACAGCGGCCACACGTGGTCGAACGTGACGCCTCCCGGTGTCACGGCCTGGAGCAAGGTGACGCAGATCGAGGCTTCGCACTCCGACGCGAACACGGCGTACTTCTCGGTAAGCCGCTTCCGCGTCGATGACCTGCGCCCCTACGTCTACCGGACACGCGACGGTGGCAAGACTTGGCAGTCGATCAGCGACGGCCTGCCGGCCGATGCCCCGGTGAACGCCGTGCGCGAGGACACGCTACGGCCGGGCCTGCTGTTTGCCGCGACGGAGCGGTCGGTATGGGTGTCATTCGATGCCGGTGATCACTGGGATTCCCTGCAGCGCAACCTGCCGCACACCTCGATGCGCGACCTGCGGGTCCAGGAAAATGACCTGATCGTCGCGACGCACGGCCGGTCGTTCTGGATTCTCGATGACCTGTCGCGCCTCAGGCAGCTGACGGCGGCGATGCTGCGCGAGGTGACGCTCGTCAAGCCTGCGGCAGCCTACCGCGTGCAGCGCAGCACCTGGCCGGACACGCCGATCCCCCCCGACGAGCCGACCGCGGCGAATCCGCCGGCGGGCGCGGTCATCGAGTATTCGCTGCCGCGTGACGCGAAAGGTGTGGTGACGCTCGAGGTCATCGACGCGCAGGGAGCCACCGTTCGCCGCTACGCGAGCGACGACCCGCTCGCGCCGAGCGCCGAGGAACTCGCGCAGCAGCTCATCCCCCCGCACTGGGTTCTTCCGGGTCGGCGGCTTCCGGCGAACGGCGGCATGCATCGCTGGATCTGGGATCTGCATTACACGGCGCCAGCGTCGATTTCGCACGGTTACCCGATTTCGGCGGTACCGGCCGCCACGCCGCGGGGTCCCGAGGGCCCGGTGGCGCGTCCCGGCACCTACACTGTCCGTCTGACGGTCGATGGCAAGCGCATCGAGGCGCCGCTCGTGGTGAAGGAGGATCCGCGCGTGACGGTGACGGATGCGGCGCTCAACGAGCAGTTCCAGCTGGCGGTGCAGCTGAGTGCAGCGCTCACGGAGAGTTCGAAAACGCTGCTCACGGTGCGCTCGATCCGCGCACAGCTGAAGGCGCTTGCGACGAACCCGGCGGTGCGCGATGCGGTGCGCGCGTTTGACGCACGGGCGGCTGCGCTCGTCGAGGCGTCGGATGCCGACAAGAAGAGCCAGAGTCCGAAGGTGCTGCTCCCTGCGACGCAAGGCAGGATCAGCGCCCTGTATCAGTCGCTCGAGCTCGGCGATGCGGCACCAACCGCCGCGCAGCGCGCCGCCAGCGATGCGGCGCAGTCGAACCTGCGTGACTTGCTGGCCGCGTGGCGCGCAGTCGAGGCGGACCTGCCAGCGCTCAACGCGCAGCTGCGCGCTGGTCACGTGCCGGAGGTTCGCCCGGATGCGCCGCTCGAGCGCGATCTCGACACTGCGGACGAGGAGTAAGGCCGGCCGCCCGCGGCCGGCCCGCCCCCGTGGAACTGGGGGCCCGCCGGTGTCCGGTCCGAAGCCAGAGCGCCGCTCCTCCTCAGCCCGAGTGCAGTCGGGGGAGCCGGCGCCGGTGCGCGCCACGAAAAATGCCTGACAGGAGATGCCAGGCGCCGCCGGGGCCGGCACGCGCATCGCGAGATAGACCTCCATTGCGCGCCTCCGCCGTCCCTGCGCCGCGACGCGCCTGCTGAGAGTCCGGACCCGGCAGAGCTGCAGCCGGACGCCGCCATTGGCTGCGATCGGCCGGCCGCCGATATCGCACGAGCGCGGGTTTGCTGAACTCTGCTGTCGAGAAACGCCACGCGGTGGAATCGCCGCCAGCGTCGACCGGCGCACCGGCTGCCTGAGTCCCCGGTCCTGGTCGTCGGCGTGGTGGGCAGCCGTGGCCGCCGAGCTCGCGCGGTCGTGGGGCGCGACGCCCCCGGGCAAGCTACGCGGACCGGGCGGCAGGTCTGCGGCGGGCGCGACACACAGTGGTCAGGGTCCCGAGTATCAGCAGCTCGACTGCTCCAAAGCTGCCGCCGCCACCACCGCCTCCGCCACCGGCTGTCGCCGTGGCGGTGACTGCGTTGACGGCGAGACTGACCGTCGATTTTTCCGAGCTTGCCCCGTTGCTGCACGTCAGCGTGTAGCTCGGAGTGCCGGCCGCGGTCGGCGAGAGGGTCAAGGTGCCACTCGTTGTCTGGCTGCCACTCCAGCTCCCGGAGGCCGTGCACGAGGTCGCATTGGGCGCCGCCCAGGCAAGCGTCACCGAGTATCCGACGCTGACGGTGCTGGCGCTCAGCGTCAGCACCGGTGGGCCGATCGGGACCATGGCGAGGGCTGCATCCGCCTGGATGAAGCCGTATCCCGAGCTGAAGCTGGGCGGAGCGCCAGTCATCGGCAGTGCGCTCTGCTGGAGCGCGGTGTAGATCTGTGCGGGGGTTATGCCGGCATTTGCCTGGCGCATCAGTGCGGCGACGGCCGCGGCATGCGGCGTCGCGGCGGAGGTGCCGAAGAAGTTCGGGTAGCTCGGGTTGTTCTGGCATTCAGCGTTCGTCGTCGACAGCTCGCCATTCGGAACGCCGGACTGGGCGAGCGTGTAGCCGAGAAAGGTGTTGTTGACGCCGTCAGGAGCGACGAAGTCCGGCTTCTGCCGGACCACCGGCGTCGCCAGCCGAGTTCCGGTCGAATCGAACAGGATCGGATCACCGCCCTCGGACGAGAACGTCTCCAGGGTCGCCGGCGTGGTGCCGCAGCGCGGCGTGTCGAAGAAGAACGCAGCGCCCACAGCGGCGGCGCCCGCCGCCCCCGGATGGCCCTGCAGCGTCGGGCTGTTGGTCGCGAACGAGTCGATCGTAACTGCCGCACCGTCGCCTTCAACGACGAGCTTGATTCGTCCCGGCGCCGACGTGCCGTTCGCAAGGCCAATGGCGACATTCACCTGCTGTAGGGCAGTGTTGCCGCTCGCGTTCGCAGGGTTGCCGAGGATTACGACCTGAACTGCATCCGTGCCGAGCGCGTTCGGACCGGTGCAGGTTATCGACTGACCATCCAGATTGATGACGAGCGTGCTGGCGGCGGCGCCCGTCACGCAGACGTCGATCTGGCTGGTCGCGCCACCGCTAGCCGGTGCACCCGTGACATAGGGCTGGTCCCACTCGACGACGATGCCGACGTACTCGCCAGGAAAGAGCGCTGGTATCGTCACGGGTAACAGCGTTGTGGTCGTATTGCCCGTCGCGTCGAAGTTCAGCAGGTACTCGCCGGAGTTTGGCGCCGCGGTCGACTGCGTTGTGAAGGCGGGCGCCGTGTTCTCGTACGAGATATTGGCGTCATTGCCGGCGGCGGAAAAATAGGCGACGCCCCTTGCCTCGACCTGATTGATCGCCTGCGCCAGAATGCCGTCCTGGAAAAATGGCTCGTCGAAGTAGCCGAGGTCATCGGCCTCGATGGTCGCGCCGGCCGTGGCGAGCGCGCCTATCCCGGTCGCAAAGTCTGCTTCCGAACTGTCGCCGGTGTAGAACGCGAGGTTTGCGCCGGGCGCCACGGCATGCGCGATCTGCAGCATCGCGCGACCTTCGTCAGTGAACGGCAGCTGGTCGGGCGCTCCGTAGTTCATGCAGTCGGCCTCCCACAGCACGTTGACCACCGCCGGCAGAGCGCCGCTCGCCTCGTCGGCCGCGGCGTCGGCGAGAAAGCCGTTCGATGCGTAGCCTGCATTACCGGACGCCGGAACGCCGTTCTGGGCGTACACGGCGTAGCAGTTGAAGCTGTCGGAGAGGATGCCGAGCGTGATGCCGGAACCGGTGAGCGCCGGATAGCTGCTGCGGATGACGTCGCTGCGCTGCGCGTAGTCGCCCTGTGCGCTCACACTCGCCGAACGGGGGCGCATCATGGCAGCGCGGATCGAGTGCACTGCGTCACTCGCGGCGGCGGCGTCGAGCTGCGCAAGCGGCAGCCAGCCGCCGACGTCGTTGGAAAATACCGCGGCATGCTCGAGGCCGAGGCTGACGAGCGTGGTCTCGAGCAGCTGCGGATCGCCGCGCGTGACGGCGTCGATGAGCACCATCGCCGCGCCATCCTTCACCGAGGCCTTGAAATGCGCAGCCGGGCTGAGTGCATGCAGATCGGCGAGCAGATGATCCGGGCGCGCCTTCGCCCAGTGACGGTCGAGCTCCGCGAGAGCAGCGTCGAGCTTGGCTGACGCAACGGCGTGCTGCTGCGCCTGCGTGCGACTGCCGAACGCGTGGAGCGCGGCTGCGCCTGGACGGGCTGCCACGTGCGGGACGAAGGGCGGGCTGGTGCCCTTCGCCGACGGACCGGAAACCGCGGCGCTGAGCAGCACGGCGAGAATGATCTGGCTGCGCTTGTTCATTCAGCTTACCTCGATGGCCCGGGTCACCAGGGCCGTTGTGCGTTCGTTCACTGCTCAATGACGATTTTCATCGCCGCGAAATCAAGGGTCAGGCGCGTGCGGCGAAAGAATTCGTGAGACACCGTGCCGCCGACGGCGAACGGGAATATCGAGTACTGGTTGCCGTCAGGGGTATAGATGCCGTGGACGTCCTTGGCCGCGATCGCCCCGATCGTGACGTCGGCTTGAAATGGCAGAAACGTCACCTCGCCGCCGCCGCCCTGACCCGTCGCCGCTGCGACGTCGTCCAGGGCGACCCCAGCCGCATCCAGCGCGGCGCGCGTTGCCTCCACACCTCCGCCTGCCAGCCCGGTATCGACATGCAAGAGTACGTCAGGCGCGCGGTTGAGGTGGCCCCTGACGAAGACGAAATGATCGCCGACCAGCCACATCGGCACGATGCTGGCGCCGGCGCGCTGTGCCCTGGTGAGCTCTGCTGCAGAAGCCGAACGCGGGCGCAGCACGAGTGCGCCGTCGCGGTAGTCGATGGTAGCCAGAAAGTGCATCAGGAAGCCCGTGCCGAGGATGCCGTCGATCGCCCGGTCGCCGAGCTTGAGGCCGCGCGTTGCCAGCACGGTGGTGTCGATATTGGTTACGTGGAGCTCGCCCGCGTCCAGGCTTGGAAGCACCGTGCGGCGGAGCGCAGCCTGGCGGCCACCCGCGAAGGTGCCTCTGCCCGCGTCACGGGTCTCAAGGCCGAGCTCGGTGACGACGGCGGGATCCAGGACGAGGGTGGGCGCACCCGTGTCGAGCAACAGGGTCACCTCGCGCTGGCCATCCAGGCGTACCTTCAGCAACGGCAGCGGGTCCGTCGTCACGAACGGCACCGTCAGCGGGCGGGCGGACGGGCGCACGACGAAATGTCCGGCAGCGAATGCGGCGTCACGTTCATCAGCTGCGGCAATCACGCGCAGCAGCGCTGCATCGTCGTGCGCCGCCGCGAGTCCCCGGCTCGCGAGCTGGCGCGCCTCGGCGCGGCGGTCCTGATACAGACGGATGCGAGCCATGCCGATCAGTGTGGCGACGTCGTCAGGGTGGGCGTCGAGGGCTGCCGCGAGCCCGACTTCGGCCAGCTCGAAGTTTCCAGCTTCGAATGCCGCCTCGCCGTCGGGCGGCGTGGCGCTCGTGCCCTGCGCCTCGAGGCCGAGGGCGGTGCGGTGCCAGGTGCCGATCACGAAACCCGCGACCAGCAGTGCCCGCAACGTCGACCGGATCCTAGCGCGCGGCGCGGCCACAGAGATATGTCCATACGAAGTTCGCCGCCGCGTTGCTGGTCAGCTGGGCATGGTCGTAGGCCGGCGCCACCTCGCACAGGTCCATCCCCGCCCAGTTGAGGTCAGCGAGGTCCTCGAGCAGCGTCAGCACCTGTGCCGTAGTCAGTCCCCCGGGCTCCGGGGTTCCGGTGCCGGGTGCATAGGCCGGATCGAGGCAGTCGATGTCGAGCGAGAGGTAGGTGGGCCCGTGGTTGCCGCGCGCCATGCGTTCGCGGATGGCATCGACGGTGCCTGCGAGCTGGCCGGATCCCGCGAGTCCGCGCAGGTCGCGCGCCGTGTAGATGATGCCGCCTCGATCCGCGACGTAGTTGCCAATCGAATGCAGCGCTGGCGAGCGGATGCCGATCTGCACGGTGCGCAGCGGGTCGATGAGGCCTTCCTGCAGCGCCTCGTACACCCACGTTCCATGCCCCGAGGGTTCGCCAGCGTGATCCGGCCAGGTGTCGCAGTGCGCGTCGAAGTGGACGAGTGCGAGCGGCTGACCGAGCCGCGCGCGGTACGCACGCAGCAGCGGCAACGTCACGGAATGATCGCCGCCGAGCCAGGCGACGTGGTGCCGGGCGATGAGCCGCGTGGCGGCCGGCACGAGGGCCGCGCGCATGGCCGCGAGCGAGGTGTTCGGGAATGCGAGGTCGCCGGCGTCCGCAAGGAGCGCCAGCGGCGAGACGCCGAACAGCGGGTGGGTGCCGTCACACAGCATGTGGCTCGCGCGGCGGATGTCGTGCGGACCGAAGCGCGCGCCCGGCCGGTTTGTCGTCGCACCGTCCCATGGGATCCCGGCAATGACGAAGGCAGCATCGGGCTGCTGTGCCAGAGACGGCGCCTTCAGGAAGCCCGGGTGTGTCGTTGAGCTCGCGTACGCGAAGGCATTGTCGGTCATGTCGTCCCTGGGCCTCCGCGGGCGCCGCCTGAGCGCCATCGTCACAGGGGCAATCTGCATGCGGCGGCCGCGCCGATAGATGTGGACTCTCTTTTGCCCTATTAGTTCATCCGGCGCAAGCGACGAGGTCGCCTCCGGCGCGTCGCCGGATCCCTGCCGCGGCGCAACGGCCCAGTCTGCGGGCCGGAGCGCCGCGGCGATTGACATAGTCGCGCGAATCGTCGCTACGAAGCGACGGTTCTAGTATCTCGACAGCGCCAGACACACGATGCCGCCGACGATGCCGGCGGCGCCGAGGATGCGGGCGGGACCGACCGCCTCGCGCAGCACGCGCGACCCGAGATATGCGCCGACCAGCGTCGCGAGCTCGCGCGCCGGCGCCACGTGGCTGACCGGCGCGACCCGCATCGCCACGAGCACCAGTATGTAGCCGAGCGGCGCGAGCGCGCCGACGCCGATCGCCGACCAGGCATAGGCACGTGTCTCGAACACGAGACGCTCGCGGTCCCGGGCTGCGCGCGGCAGCAGTACGACGAACCGGACCAGGTGCCCGAAATAGTCGATCATGATCGGTGACAGCACGAGGGCCCGCACTGCCCAGCCGTCATTGAGCGTGTAGCCTGCGATGAACGCGCCGGTGACGAGCCCCCAGCGCACGCCGCTCCAGTGAATGCGGCGTGCGCGTTCGACCAGACCCGACACCAGTGCGATCCCTGCGACGATCAGCAGAAGTCCCGCGAGCGACAGCTGGGTGTAGCGATCGCCGAGCAGAATCACGGCGCCGGCGAAGGACAGCAGCGGCCCGAAGCCACGTGCGATCGGGTACACGATCGACAGGTCGGCGGCGCGGTAGCCGGCCTGCAGGCAGACCGCGTAGCCGAGGTGCAGCACGCCGGTGGCGAGCAGCGCCAGCCATTCGATCGGCCGGGTTGGCGGACCTGCAGTTGCGAGCACGTAGCCGAGGGCAGGTGCCCAGATGACGAGCGAGGCGAGCGAATAGAGCCAGACGAAGTGCCGCGAGCCTGTGGCCCGCTTCGCGATCACATTCCAGATCGCGTGCAGCAATGCCGCGAGCAGGACTGCAGACAGCGCAATCAGTGGCATCCATCCGCCTGCTGGCCTGGGTATCCGTAGCCTCGAACGCGACCCTCGAGAGGCGAGCCGACTTTGCGGCGCAAGGCGCATCGAGGGGCGACATCCGGATGATAACCGCATCGCGGTGTCGGCCGCCGGGTTGCGCGAGCCCGCTGCGGCACGACCGCGCCGCTGCTGTGAACGTATATCCCGCCGATTCCGGCAACGCATCGTGTGTGGTGCACGGTTCCGGCGGCGTGCAGGCGTGCCGGAGCTGACCGTCACGTATCATCCACGTGCAGGTCGTGGGACCGGATCGGAGGGCGCGATGATGACCACCCCGTGCATTCGAAGCCGCTGGCGCAGGGCGCTCACCGCGGCGTCTACCGGCGCCTGGTTGGCTCTGGCCGCGGGCGCTGCATCCGCGGCCGTCGACGAGCCTCGTGCAACGGGTCGCGAACCACCCGCGCCGGTGCGCGTCATGGTCGTCAATCTGTTCGGTCTGGAGGCCGAGCCCTGGCTCGCGGCCCTGCGCCCGGACCGGAAAATCGTGGTCCCGGGACTCGCGGCGGAGTATCCGCTCGTGCAGTGCAACGCGGACGCGGTGTGCCAGCTGACGACCGGTATGGGGCATGCGAACGCGGCGGCGTCGATGATGGCCGTGCTCTTCAGCGATCGCTTCGACCTGAGCCGCACGTACTTCGTGGTCGCGGGAATTGCCGGAATCGATCCGGCCCGCGGCACCATTGGTACGGTCGCCTGGGCGAGGTACGCCGTCGACAGCGGCATTGCGCACGAGATCGACGTGCGTGAGTTGCCGCGTGGCTGGCGTGACGGCTACTTCGGCGTGATGACGGACGGGCCTCGGCAGAAGCCGCGCTTCGATTACCAGACCGAAGTGTTCCAGCTGGATGAGTCACTCCTGCAGCAGGCCCTCGCCCTCTCGCGGACGGTTGTGCTCGAGGACAGCGAGGAACTGCGCCGCTACCGGCGTCACTATCCGCTGGCACCGGCGCGCGATGTGCCACGCGTCACGCAGTGCGATACCAGCTCGGGGGACACCTGGTGGGCGGGGCGTCGGCTCGGCGAACATGCCAGGAGGTGGACCGCGCTGCTGACGGACGGCAAGGGTGTCTACTGCACCACCCAGCAGGAAGACAATGCGGTGCTGAATGCAATGGCGCGGGCCGCGCACGCGGGGCGCGTCGACCTGCGGCGCATCGCAATCCTGCGCAGCGGTGCCGATTTCGACCGCCCCTACCCGCACCAGGGTGCGGTTGACTCGCTGCGCGCGCAGCGAAGTCTGCACGACGCCGCCCGCATCGCCGCCGGCAATCTGGTTCGAGCCGGCATGCCGCTCGTGACCGACATCGTGCAGCGCTGGCCGAAGTGGCAGCTTGGTGTGCCCGGAGCCGGCGATCTAGCGGACGCTGCCGTTGCTCGGTGAGATGACCCGGCCGTATTCGGAGGCGCGTGCCAGCCGGTCAAAGACGCTGTAGGTCAGCGCTGAGATGCGGCTGATCGCGTCCTCGCCAGCGCGCTCGCTCGCAAGAAAGGTCGTCATCACGCAAATCACGTACGGCCGATTGCCGAGGAAGACGATCCCGGAGTCGTTGCGCACGCCTTCGAGCGCACCCGGCTTGTTCGCGATTCTAAGATCCTCGGGCAGGTTGCGCGGCAGCCAGCTGTCCTTCGGCGTCGCGAGTACCGTGAAGAAATCGTCGAGCAGTGGTGGCGCAATCACCTTGCCGCGGTAGAGGCGCTCGAGCAGCTGCATCATCTCGCGTGGCGTCGAGATGTTCTCGCGTCCCTCTCCCGCAGCCTTGAGGTCCATCATCTTGCGCCGCAGTTGCGTGTGGGAAAGCCCGAGGCCGTCGGTGAGTCGGCGCACGTTGTCCATGCCGACGCGATCGATCAGCACGTTGGTGGCGCTGTTGTCGCTGACGGCGACCATGATCGTCGCCAGGTCGCGATTCGTCAGCACCGTGATTCCTGGCGTCATTCCGCCGAGCACGGCGCTGTCAGGAACGAGATCGGCCGCGCGCACGGTGTACAGGTTGGTCAGCGACGCCTTGCCACCGACGCCGTGGGCGGTCTGCTCGGCCTGGTGATAGAGCTCGGCAAGCACGGCGATCTTGATGGAGCTCGCCTGGGGGAAGACCTCGTCGGCATGCAAGAGGAGTTCCGCGCCCGTATTGAGATCCAGAATGGCGATGCCGATTACGCCATCGAGCCGGCGCTCGACGTCGCCGATGTCCGAACGCAACCGGTCCCAGAGCAGTTGCTGCTTCGCCGGCAGCGGGGTCTCGGCGTGGGCGCCGGGCGCCACGAGACAGGTGATCAGCAGCAGGACTCGAAGCAGCCGTTGCATGGTTCCCCCGAACATTCCGCGCCAGCCTCTGCGTCCGTGCCAGTCGCGGTCAGGCCCGCGCCGGCATGGCCATACTAGCGGAACTTCTGTCAGCCGTGAGGCCGCTGCAGGCATCCCGGCGAATGCTTTCACCGCACCCGTCGCACAGGTGGAGCGGTATGATCGCGCTCGGCACGCGAGCGAGCGACAACGAGCATGAGCCGAGCAGCCAAGCAGCAGAAGACAGGGGTGGTCCACCGCTCGCGCCTTGTGCGGTCGCGCGGCAGAAAGCTCAAGTTCTCGACTGCGGAGGTCATCGTCGAGGGCCTGCCGCGCCGGCTCTGGCACGACCTCTACCACCTCAGCATGACGATCACCTGGCCGCGCCTGTTCGGTGGCTTCGCCAGCTGCTTCGTGCTCTTCAACCTGTTCTTTGCCACCCTCTATTACTTGGCGCCGGGCTCGATTGCGAATCTGAATCCGCCGGGTTTTGCTGGCGCCTTCTTCTTCAGTGTCGAGACGCTTGCGACGGTCGGCTACGGTGACATGCACCCGGAGTCCATGTACGGACACTCGGTGGCGTCGGTCCAGATCTTCATCGGAACTCTGTACCTGGCGCTGCTGACCGGAGTCGTGTTTGCGCGTTTTTCGCGTCCAACGGCGCGGTTCCTGTTCGCCGACGTTGCGGTGATCCGGCCTATCGACGGGCGGACGACACTGATGTTTCGCGCTGCCAATGCGCGGCACAACGTGATCGTGGAGGCCTCGGCGCGGCTGCGACTGATCTACGACGACGTCACGTCCGAAGGTTACAAGTTGCGCCGCATCGCCGACTTGAAGCTGGTGCGAGAAGAACACCCGCTGTTCGTGCTCGGCTGGAGCCTGATGCACGTCATCGATGCGTCGAGCCCGCTCGCGGCAGCTACGCCGGAATCGCTCGCGGCTGTTCAGGCGGTGTTCAGCCTCACGCTCAGCGGAACCGACGAAACGACCGGTCAGGTGCTGGTAGCGCGGGCGGAGTACCCGAGCGCCGCGCTGCGCTGGAATCACAGCTTCCGCGACGTGCTGCAGCCGGGGGCGGCCGGAGTGCTGCGTTACGACTACTCCCACTTTCACGAAACCACGCCGTTCGGCGACAGCCACTGACGTAGCGCTAGGTCGCGCGCCCCACGGTCGCGATGCGCAGCTGCTGGATGAGGGCCTCAATCCATGCGGCGAACGCCTGCACGGCAGCGTTGCCCTGTCTGTGTCGACCCACCACGAGGTAATAGCTGCCCGGCGCGCTGATGGTAGCGGCGAACGGGCAGACGAGCGCGCCGGCGGCGAGCGGGCCGGCACAAGTCGCAGTGTCTCCCATCATGATGCCCTGGCCCGCGATGGCCGCCGCCTGCACGAGCATCATGTCCGAGAACAGGATGCCGGGAATACGGTCACCGACCTCGACGCCACAGGCGGTGAGCCAGCGACTCCAGTCGTCGCGGCTATTCAGGTGCAGGAGCGGGAATCGCAGCGCGTCGCCCGGCGTCTCGATGCCGCCGCGCCGATTCATCAGTGACGGGCTGCATACCGGCAGAAACTCGACGTCGTAGAGCTTCTTGAGGAGATAATTCGGCCAGTTGCCGTCGCCGAAGGCGATGTACAGGTCGACGGTCGGGTCCGAGACGTCGCTCAACTCGTGGCGCGTGATGATCTCGAGCGTTACGTTGGGATAGTCCTCGTGGAACTGCGCGATGTGATTGCACAACCACATCGAGGCGAAACCGGCCGTGCTCGAAACCCTCAGCGTTCCTTCAAGCTGACCACGGTCGGTCTCGTCCTTCGCCGCCAGCAGCCCCGCCAACGACCGGCCAACCGCGATCGCGTAGCGCTTGCCGCGCGTGGTGAGCGCCACGCCCTTGCCCGACCGTTCCAGGATCGGGAAGCCGAGCAGATCCTCAAGCAGCGCGATCCGGTGGCTGACGGCGCTACGGGTGATGTCGAGGGACTCCGCGGCGCGCCAAACCGCCCCATGGCGGGCGACGGCATCCAGAGCTTCCAGGGCATGGAGTGGAGGGATCTTGAGTGGCATGTAGTGAACTTCCTTCACGGCAACGGCGAAAATATATCACTCCAGCCGCAAATCTCTCACTGCACCATCGCTATCATGAAAATGTCCCCGGGATTGGCTGCAAGACCACGAGGCCCGGAGCGCTGAGATGGAAGCAGACATAGCGTTCGTGAACGGCCGTATCTACACGGTCGGCGCGGCGGCGCCCTGGGCGGAGGCCGTCGCGATTCGTGCCGGGCGCTTCATCGCCGTTGGCAGTGATGCAGAGGTGCGCAATACCATCGGACCGGGTACGCGCACCGTGGATCTCGGCCGGAAGTTCGTGATGCCGGGCCTTTACGACATGCACACGCACCCGGATCTCGCGCTCGGCGCGGCCTACGCCGGGCAGTTCGACGTCGGGCCTGCCGACCCGACCCCGGAACAGCTGGCAGCCGCCGTCCGCGCGTACGCCGAGCAGCGTCCGGGCGACGGCTGGATCTACGGCAAGCATTTCGTGTGGTTCACGTTCCGCAAGCAACGGGTCGTGCCAAACCGCGACTGGCTCGATGCCGTGCTACCCGACCGCCCGGTTGCGATCCACGATCGTTCCTGGGGCTGCATGCTGGCCAACAGCAAGGCGCTGCAACTTGCGGGCGTCACTAAGGACTCTCCGGATCCGGGCAACGGCTACATCGAACGCGACTCTCTAACGGGCGAACCGACGGGCATACTTGTCGACGGCGCCTACTCCCTGATCTACAAGGCGATGCCGCCGCTGCCGGCGTTCGCGCTGGAGCGCGCCTACCGGGATGCGCTGCACTTTCAGGCATCACGCGGTGTCGTCGGCGTCAAGTACGTTCATGTCTGCGAACATCGTCTCGACGCACTCAAGGCGCTCGACGGCCGCGGCCAGCTCACGGCGCGCGTGGAAGCTGCGATCAGCTGGCAGGACGACATTTTCCCGGTCCTGCGGCGCTGGGAGCTCATGGCTGGCGCCCGCCACCACTATCGATCGCGCCGGCTGAACGCCAACGCCATCAAGTTCCACTTCGACGGCACGCACGAGGCGCGATCGTCGTACCTGGCGACGCCGTGGGACCCGAGCAGCGCGTGGCGCGGACATCTCAACCTGACGCGCGAGCACCTCGCGGACCTGATCGAGCACATGGACCGCGAGGGCATTCGGGTCATCGCGCATTGCACCGGCGACGGTGCATCCGACGTGTTCCTGGACGCCGTCGCCGAGGCGCGGCGGCGCTCTGGCGTCGCGCGTGTGCGGCACCAATGCGCACATTCGACTCTGCTGCTCGACGAGAACCTGCCGCGCTTCGCAGCGCTCGGCGTGACGGCGGAGTTTTCACCGGTCGGCTGGGTGCCGAGTCAGTTCAGCTACGCGCGGCGCGACGCGTTCGGCGAGGAGCGCATGCGACGTGCTTACAACTTCAAGGGCGTGCTCGATGCTGGCGGCGTCGCCGTGATGGGCACGGACTGGCCGGTCTCCAGCCTCGATCCGTGGGTCGGCTTCGAGGGAATGGTGACGCGCCGCAACGCGCAGCAGCCGGATCTCGGCGCATTCTACGGCGAACCGATTCCACTGGCGGATGCGATCCGCGTGATGACCGTCAACGGCGCCTGGAGCATGGGCATCGAGCGAGACGCGGGCGGCATCGAGGTCGGCAAATCCGCCGACATGATCGTGCTCGACCGCAACCTGTTCGAGGCTGATCCGATTCGGGCGGGAATCCGCGATGCACAGGTGCTGCTCACGTTGCTCGAGGGCGCGCCCACCTGGGATCCGGAGGGCATGCTCGCGAGTCTCGGATTGCCCGCGGTGTGGTCGGCGCCGGCGCCGCGCCTATGAAGGCGTTGCTGCCGGTGACCGTGATTTCGGGATTCCTTGGTGCCGGCAAGACGACGCTGGTGAACCGGATCCTCTCCGCCGAGCAGGCCCGCCGCATCGCGGTGCTGGTGAACGACTTCGGGGCCGTAAACGTCGACGCGAGCCTGATCGAATCAGCAGAGGCGGGCGTGCTGAGTCTCGCGAACGGCTGCGTGTGCTGCAGTCTGCAATCAGACCTCGTCGCGCAGCTCGGGGCGCTCGCCCGGGAGACGCCGGTGCCGTTCGACCACGTGGTGATCGAAACGAGCGGCGTATCTGACCCTGGGCAGGTCGTACGGGCGCTCGGCTACCCGCAACTTCGCGAGCGAATTCGCATCTGCAACGTTGCGACGGTCGTTGATGTGACGCGTTTTGCCGGGCTGGAGGGGCCGGCGCGCCAGCTTGCGGACATGCAGCTGCTCGCCGCGGACCTGGCGATCGTGAGCAAGGGCGACATCGCAGCGCCGGCGGCGGTCGCCGCGCTGCACCGGGAATGCCGCCGGGCCGGCGTGCGCAGTCTCGAGGCAGCCGCCATCACTGCGTGGTGGCCGGTGATGTTCGGCGCGAGAGACGAACGCCCGGCGAGTGCCGCCACCTATGTGCCGCTGCACTCGGCCGCGGACTCACCGTTCGAGTCCTGGATGTTCGCCGCTGCAGAACCGCTCGACCTCAAGACTGTGCGCCGCGTGCTCGCGACGCTGCCGCACGACGTCTATCGGGCAAAAGGCTATGCCTACATCACGGACATCCCGGACGCGCGCTGCGTCGTGCAGGTGGTCGGCGACAGGGTCGACCTGCGCAATGCCGGTGCTTGGAATGGCGAGCCGGCCACGCTGCTCGTGTTCGTGGCGCTGCGTGGAAGCGTCGACTGGCAGGCGCTCGATGCTCGGCTGCGCGAAGGCACGCCGCTCGCGGTCGGCGCGTAAGCTCGGAAGCGGTCCCTGGCCCTCGACTGCCGCACCGGGTGCGCGCACGATGGGCCGCGGCAGTGGTCAGCGCGGCCCGCGAATCGTCAGGAGTTCCTCGACGAACCCGCCGAAGCGGCGTTCGGGGTCGACGAAGTGGACCTCGAGAATCCAGTGTCGCGGCCGCCCGTCGGCGAACGGCTCGCGCAGCGAGACATCGTTGCCGCTGCGGATCGAGTAGCGCTTCACGGGATCGCGCTCGACCGGATGCGGGAACGCATCGACCAGGTGGCCTGCGGTAGGGGCACCGAAATTCCAGCCACCATCTGCGGCAAGTTGTGCGACGTAGTCATAGAGATCGCCGGCCGTGAGGTCCGGCTCGGACTCGAAACGCTCCTGGCCACGGCGAAAGGCGGCGCCGATGTCGGCCACGAGCCGGTGCTTGCGCGGATCGCTACCGAGGACGTACGACCGGCCGAGGTCCGCCTCCCACCCGCCGAAGACCGGCCCGAAATCCAGGTAGACGACGTCGTCCGCTGAGATCCTGCGGTCAGGCGGGTCGTCGTGGTAGGTGAGGGTCGTATTCTCGCCGCTGCGAACGACGCGTCGGTGCCAGTGCCGGCGCAAGCCATAGAGATCCCTGGCGAGCCCGTGCACGGCGTCACTGAGCTCGGACTCGAGAATGCCCGCCCGGATCAAACCGCGCTCGACGACAGCTTTGAACAGCGACTCCGCCTGCAGTTGCGCATTCCACAGCGCCTGCTCGCGGGGGCCGAGCAGCGGCGGGCATGGGGGAGGTGGCGTCATGCGTCGCGAGTTCAGGTGCAAGGCGCGGGCGCTACTGCCCGGTCTTGGGCGTCGGCAGTGGCTTGACGTCGCCGCAGTCGGTGCCGATGAACTTCATCTCTGTCTCATTGTGCATGACGTGTGTCTCGCCACTTGCACTGTGGGTCGTCAGGTCGACCTGCGTGGCGATGCCATCCGCGCTCTTCGTTGCCTGGCCCTTGCCGGTGCTGGTCACGCCATTTGACGTGCAGTTGAACTCGAACGTCGTGCGATCGCCGCTATGCGTGACCGTCGCCGGCTCGCAACGACCATCGCGGTCGACGATCGGCTTGTCGCGGCTCGCCATCTCCGGGCTGATGCACATCCGCACCGTCCCGTTACCGCCCGAGGCCGGGCCGCCTTGGCCCTTCATCATCGATGCGACCCGGTCGCGCTGCTCGGGGGGCATGTTGGCCAATGCCTGCTGCATCCTGGCCTGCGCGTCCGACAGCTGCGAGGACATGTCCTTGCCGTCCATCACGTGCCTGACGATTCGCATCTCCCAAAGGCCGGGTTTCAGGCCAAGGCCGTCGGCGAACGCCGGCGCTGCAGCGACTACCAGCAGCCAAGCCGAGAATAGGATACGCATGAGTGACTCCGTTCCGAATGCGTGGCGAGCCTTCGTTCGATTCTAACGCGCCGCCGGCGCAATGAGGAGATCCGCAGATTCCAGCGACGGCGGCGCGGCCGCCCGGCTCGCCAAGATGGGCAGTCCGGTGGCGGAGTGTCCGTTGCAGTTCCGCGATCGGCGAGCAGCGCGGCGGCACGGACGGTGGGCGGCTACGGCAGGACTTCTGGGAGCGCCCGGCCCACTCGGCGCGGGAGAGGTGATCTACGCCTCTCGTCACTACGATGTACTCCTCAAATGCCGGTGAGCAGATCGAACCGCAAGGCCGCGGGCTCTGGTCTCACACCGATTGGTGTGCGACTCGAGCGTCCCCGGTGCGGTGGCGTCGAGTCGGCCGGCGCCGGGGCTGCTATAGTCCGGGCCGCCCCGTCGCAGAGCGGGGCCAGCGGCGCGCGCCGTTGCTGCGCCGAATGCGTCCGGAGCCGGGGGAGGCATCGTGGAAGTCAGGCCATTTCATCTCGCGATTCCTGTTCATGACCTTGCCGCCGCGCGCGATTTCTACGGGAGACTCTTTGGCTGTACCGAGGGGCGGAGCGACTCCAGCTGGGTCGACTTCGACTTCTTCGGTCACCAGCTGGTCGCCCATCTCGACGCGGCTGCGCCGCACCGCGACGCGATCACGAATCCGGTCGACGGGCACGACGTGCCAGTCCCGCATTTCGGTGTCGTGCTCGAATGGAACCAGTGGCACCAGGTCGTCGTGCGCCTGCGCGCGGCCGGGACGCGGTTCGTGATCGAGCCGTATATCCGGTTCAAAGGCCTTGTTGGTGAGCAGGCGACGTTCTTTCTGTATGACCCGTCGGGAAATGCCATCGAGTTCAAGGCGTTCAGGGACCCCGGCCAGCTGTTCGCGAAATAGCCATGCGAGCATTGCCTCGAGGCGGGTCTGCCAGGGACACGCCGGATGAGGGTGTGGGATGAAATCGGACGGATCAGCTGCGCGCGGCCGGCGCGTGTGGGTTGCGGCGTTCCTGCTGTGTGCCGTGATCATCGGCAGGGCGGACGCGTTGGCCGACGTCACTGCAGCAGCGCCGAACGCCGCAGCCGCGCCACCGGCCCAGTCTTCGCTGCACGCTCTGTTCGAGGGCTACTGGCAGGACCGGCTGCGCCTGCAGCCGTCACTTGCCCTGCAACAGGGCGATGCTCGCTATCACGACGAGTTCGATGACTCCTTACGTGACGATTGGCGAGCGGCGATGATCGCCATGCTGGACGGATACCAGCGTCAGCTGGCTGGCGTTAGCCTCGAGTCGCTGTCGGATGGTGATCGCCTCAGCTGCGAGATATTGCGCTATCAGCTTGACCTGGGGCTGAGGTTCTACGGCAGCAGGCGCTTCGAGCTGCAGCGCATGCTGCCCATCGACCCCTTTCAGGGCGCCCATCTGGAGTTCGCTGCTGATGCGTCCGGCACGGGCGACTATCCGTTCGCCACAGTCGCTGACTACGAGTCCGCGCTCATCCGTGCGGACCGCTATGCACGCTGGACAGATGACGCGATACAGCGGCTTCGCGAGGGCGTGCGAGCAAACGTGACCTTGCCTCGGCTGCTGGTCGCGCGGCTTCTGCCCCAGCTTCGCGTACACCTCGGGAAGGCACCGCGGAACACGGAATTCTGGCGGCCACTCGAGACGCTGCCGGCGAACATGTCGCCGGCCGAGAAGCAACGCCTCCGGCACGCGTTCGAGGCCAAGATTTCCGACGTGATTCAGCCCGCCTATGCGCGCCTCGCGAGCTATCTGCAGCACGACTATCTGCCGCGGGCGCGCGCGACCGTCGGGCTTGGCGCGCTGCCGGCAGGTGCCGATCTGTACGCGTATGACGTCGAATACCACACGACGACGACGCTGACGCCGGCTGCAATCCACGCGATCGGTCTCGCGGAGGTGCGGCAGATCGAACACGAATTCGAAGTTCTCGAGACTGCTGTAGGCTTCCATGGAACGCTCGCGCAGTTCTACGCGAGCGTGCGCGGCGATCCCCGACAGCACTTCACCGACCCGGCGGCGATCGTGCCGGCCTTCGAGGCCGATCGGCAGCGCATCGCCCCGCTGCTGCCGCGGCTGTTCGCGACCCTGCCGACCGCACCGTACGAGATTCGTGCAATGCCCGAGTCGGCGCGAGCCTCGGGAGGCAACGGCAACTATGCGCCTGCCGCGGCGGACGGGTCGAGGCCCGGAATCCTCTGGATCAACACCTATGCAAGCGGCGTGCAGGACACCTTCAACGTCATGACCCTATCGCTGCACGAGGGCTTGCCGGGCCATCATCTGCAGACGTCGCTTGCGCAGGAGCAGCGCGGCCTGCCGTCTTTCCGGCGCTTCGACGCCACGAATGCGTACGGCGAAGGCTGGGCTCTCTACGCGGAGTCGCTCGGACGCGAGCTCGGTGTGTTCGACGACCCGTGGCAGTACTACGGCCACCTGAATTACGCCATGATGCGTGCAGCGCGACTCGTGGTGGATACCGGGCTGCATCGCTACGGCTGGAGCGTCGCGCGCGGCATCCGCTTCATGGTTCAGCATTCTTCGATGACGCCGGCGCAGGCGCGCGCGGAGGTCGAGCGCTACGCCGCCTACCCGGGCCAGGCGCTGTCCTACAAGATGGGCGAGCTCCGCATCCGCGCGCTGCGGCACCGCGCAGAGCTCGCTGCCGGTGCGGGCTTCGACGTTCGCGCATTCCACGATCAGGTGCTGCTCGGTGGCAGCATGCCGCTCGGCATTCTCGAGCAGAAGCTCGACCGCTGGATCGCGGCGGGCCGGCAGCCGCCCTGAGGACTGACCGCAAGCGCGCTACGGTTCGAACTCCGGCGCCTGGTAGACCACCTTGCCGCCGACCATGGTCATGACGACGTGCGTCTGCTCGATCTTCTCGGCGGGTACCGCGAACAGGTCCTGCGACAACACCGCGAGGTCGGCGTCCTTGCCGGGCGCCAGCGAACCAACGTGTTCATCTGCGAACGCGGCAAACGCTGCGTTCCTGGTGTAGGCATCGACCGCATCGGTCACGCCGATCCGTTCCTCGGGCTTGTAGTAGACGCCCGGTGTCGGCACGGCACCCCCCTGGTGGGCGCCGTCGAGCGGTTCGGTGGCGATGTTCGCGGTGTCGGGTGAGTGCCAGACCTGGCGCGTGACGGCCTGCTGCATGTTGACGAACGGATCCGGCGGCCACATGCAGGGCCAGTCGCTGCTGAACGCGAGCACGGTGCCTGCCGACAGCAGCGTGTGCCAGCGGTCTGCTGGGGTCGGATCCTGAGGATCGTAGTTCGTGCCGAGCTCCGTGCAGCAGAAGGCCGGTTGTATGCCGGCAACGACCCCCAGCCTCGGATAGCGTGCGGCGTCTTCATCACTGACGACAAAATCGTGCTCGATGCGCAGGCGCCTGTCGCGCGGGCCGTTGGTGCGCACGGCATTCTCGTAGGCGTCGAGAATCATGTGCACGGAGTCGCCGCGCTGCGCATGCGTCATCAGCTGGTAGCCGCGCCGATCGAGCTCGAGCACGAGAGCGCGATAGTCTGCCGGCCGGTACACGAGCGGCGGCACGAGTCCGGTGCTGCCGTCGGCGAAGAACTTGACCAGGTTGGCCGACACCCAGTCATCGTGGTATCGCGTCCTGGCGGTTTCGAGGTCGGCGAGTAACTGCGGGGTCAGCCGCTGGGGCACCGCGACGGCACCGAAGGCTGTGCGGGTGCGCACCGTGAGCTCACCGCGAGCGCGGAGCGCCGCGTACAGCTCGATCTCGGCGAGATTGCCAGTTGCATTGACGATGCTCGTGATGCCGAAGCGATTCAGGTAGCGCGTTCCGGCTGCCAGCAGTGCCAGTTTCTGGTCGGTCGTCAGCTCGCGCAGCACCGCGCGCTCGATGATCTCCTGCGCGGCCTCCAGCAGCACGCCAGACGGATGGCCGCTGGCATCGCGGATGATGTTCCGCTCCTCCTCGGGATCCGCGACCGGCTCATCCGTAATCCCGGCGAGCTGCAGCATCTTGGCGTTGACCCAGAGCGAATGTTCGGTTGAGTTGTGAACCACCAGCGGGCGGTCACTGACTGCCTGGTCGAGCAAGGCGTGCGTGGGCGCTGACGGCTGTGCGGAGCTGAAGTCGGCCCGCATGATGAGCAGTTGCCGGGAACGCTGGCTTTCGGCCCAGGCGCGAACCGCCGCAACGAACTCCTGCGGATGCTCCGGCGTAAGGCTGCGGTCCGGCGTCGACAGGTTGAGACCATCGATTTCCATGGCGCCAAACAGCAGATGCAAGTGAGCATCGATCACTCCGGGAATGACAGTCCGGCCATGGAGGTCGAGCACGCGCGCGTGCTTGGCTCGCCTGGCGAGGAGTTCCCGGTCAGATCCGACCTGTGCGATGCGCTCACCCTCGACCAGAACGGCCTCGGCCCAGGGACGTGCCGGGTCGGCGGTGTAGATGTGGCCATGCACCAGCAGGGTCGTGCCGCCGGGCGCTGCGACCGAGGTTGTCGCAACGGCTGCGGTGAGAATTGCAGCCGTCGTCACGCGTCGGGTGAACATCATGGGCGTCGCTTCCGGAGGATGTTGGCGGGAACCGGGAATCGCAGCAGGAACCATGCCTCACACCTGCCAAGCGCAACCCGGTGCAGGCCGGTCGTGCCGGATGCGCCGTTTGGTGCGTTGCAATCCGGCGTCGTGCCCGTGTGGCGTGGCAGGTTACCAGACGCCCGCGAGTGTCGGGCGTGGATCTCGGCGCAGGTGCGCGGCGTCACGGCTCGGTGACCCCTGCAGCCAGCCGGGCGCTCGTGCCTGAGATTCAGAGTGGGGTGCGGATGCCGGGACGCGTGGCCGACGGACCGCAGAATCTGGTGGCATCCTGAGGGCGCGCCTCCGGAAGATGACGAGGGGGGCGCATCATTTATCTCGACCGGCGCGACCCTCAGGTGCCGATGGACAAGATACGTCCTCAGCGCGGCGGCGGGAACGATCAGTTGCTTATAACGTGATTACCTGAGGCGACAGGCAATGACCGGGCGTCGCCGCCTGCGTGCTGCGGGGCTCTGACCGGCGGTCAGCGACGCCGAGGCGCCCGTGCCGCTTTGAGGGTGCGGGCGACGCCGAGGAGACCTTGCCGGAACAGCGTGGCACCTCCCATCGACGGGTGGCGCAGGGTGGCGAGCGGCGCGTGGCCGAGCTGCGCGAGCGCCCTCTCGGCTACCTTACCGACGGCGATGAGTGGCGTGTGCCGGAACAGCGCGATCACCGCCTCGAGGACCGGTCGGCCGGCCTCGAGTTCGCCCGCGGTCGGGGCCCGGTTGGAATATGGCTCGCCGGGTCGGTGCGGGTGCCACGCGAACGCGTTCCAGAGCACCACCTGGTCCGCGAGACCGAGAGCGTGCAGCGTGCCCCAGACCGTTGTTGCCGACGGTTCGCTCCAGGGGCCGCTTCGCCTGCTGAGCCGCGCTGGCGAAACAACGCGTGGGATGCTGCCGCCGGCGATCAGCCGCTCGCTCGTGAACGGAATGCCGGAGAAGTGGCATCCTTGGTACCCCGACGCCTCGCCAATCAGCATCATCGCGGGCGCGATCGTGAAGTGTGCTTCGAGTCGCCGCAGCCTGGCCAGCGGTGCATCCGGGGCGAGATCGAGCGGGTCGACGTCTGACCAGGGGTTGAATACGTTCGCCGCGCGAAATCGACGCAATGCTGCGGCAGGGATCGGGCGTGGCCGGTGCTTCGCTGTCATGACGCGGCGCGCTGCTCGATCCGCTCGAGGAATTCGGTAGCCGCCGCGAGCACCGCGTCTGGCTGGTCGCGGTGCGGCGAATGCCGGCATGCCTCGAGTTTGAGGACCGACGCGCCGTCCAGTACGCGCGCGATGCCCTCGACCTGCTCCATCGTTCCGTATTCGTCGTCGTTGCCTTGGATCGCCAGTACCGGCACACGGATCTGCGGCAGCAGTCCCTCGATGTTCCAGTGGCCGAACGCGGGGTCCAGCCATATCCGGTTCCAGCCCCAGAAGGCTGAGTCAACGTCAGCGTGATGTCGGGCCAGGCGAGTACGCAGGTCCGACCGTTCGTAGGCGACTCTGGCCCTGGCGATGTTCATCACCGTGATGTCCTCGACCTTGACGTGAGGAGCCAGAGCGATCACGCCGCTGATGCGCGCGCCAGGCTCGGCGGCGTGGATGAGTGCAATCGAGCCGCCGTCGCTGTGCCCGAACAGCACGGGCGCACGCATCTGCGTGCGCTCGAGGATGCGTGGCAGCCACACGCGCGCTTCGTCGTGCATGTAGTCGGGCGTGCGCGCTGTGCCGAGCGCAGAGGAGCGCCCGTACCCGAGGCGCGAGTAGACGAGGGTTCGGCAGCGCGACGCGTTCGCGAGGCGCTCCGGGAAGTCGCGCCACATCGACACCGAGCCAAGGCCCTCGTGCAGCATGACGACGTCGAAGGCGCGTGGTTGCGCCGGCTCCACGATGCGGTATTCGATGATCTGGCCGGAGATCGACAGGATGCGTGTGTCCGGCACTAGATCAGCGCTCCGCATGTGCCGCCGCCGTGGCTCGGCCGCGCCTCACGCCAGCGGGCAGGGAACGGGCGCAGCTCGTTCATCCGCGTGTCGTGGCACTGAGCGCCAGGAGCTCGGCGAAGCTCTCGTCGACCGACTTGCGGCTGGTGTTGAGTTGCAGCGGGGCCTGGCCGTAGTACGGCTCGCGCGCCCTGAGTATCGCGCGCAGATCGTCCATCGCCTCCCGTGACTTTGCCATCGGTCGCAGGTCACCCTGCGCAATCACGCGCTGCATGTGCTCCTCCGGGGACGCCCGCAGCCAGATTGCGCGCGTGCGGCCGAGCACCAGTTCGAGCGTGCCCGGGTCGGTCGCGAGGCCACCCCCGGTTTCGATCACGCAGCGCGGATGGCGGTCGAGCGCCGCGAGCAGGCAGCCGCGCTCGTAGCGCCGATAGCCCGGCTGGCCGTGCAGCTGCAGGATCTCACCGATTGTCGCGCCGTACTCACGCTCTATCTCGCGGTCGAGTTCGATGAATGGAATGCGCAGGTGTTTGGCAAGGCGACGACCGAGCGTCGACTTGCCCGCGCCGCGCAATCCGAGCAGTGCGATAGGCGCCGATGGCGGACGCGGGGTCGGCCCGAAGCGCTCGGCGATCAGTGTGCGTGCCACCGTCAACTGCTCGGGGGTGAGCCGGCCAAGCATCTGCACGATGACTGTCAGGTCGACGGGCTTTGGCGCGCCATCCGCGAGCAGCGACTCGACCGGCAGGCCCAGTGCGCCGGCAACGCGATGCATGACCGTGAGCGACGGATTGCCGCGGCCGGCTTCGATCTGCGCGAGAAAGCGCAGCGACACGCCGGATGCCGCGGCGAGCGCACTGCGCGTCATGCCGCGTTCGGCCCGCGCGGTCCGAAAGCGGGCGGCCAGCCTTTGCCGGTCGACGGACTCATTCTCGCGTGCCGCGCGCGCGCGACCGACTGATGCCGACCGGGCTGTGTGCCGCACGCCGCTCAAGCGTCACCTGTCCGCGGATGCGCGCGCGCGGGCGTCGCGGCCGGCGGCCACGGACCCGGGAAGTTGTCTGCTGGCATTGGCATGGGGCGCCTCCCGGCCAGCCCGCGTTCAGGTTCAATCCGGAACTATAATGCATCTCATTGGCATTGCGCGAGCAGTGGGCGAGATGCACTATAAAGCGTATCGAAGGACCGCGCTCCCGCGCGGGCCGGCCGCCGTTCCAGAGGTGCCCTGATGGCCGAAGCCCCAGCGCTTGCCGACCCTTCGCCGCCGGCGCCTGTATCGTTTGCGACCGAGCCGGGACGCTATCGCCACTGGCGCCTGTCCATCGACGGGCGCGTGGCGACCCTCGTGCTCGACGTTGCCGAGGATGGCGGCATTCGTCCGGGATACCGCCTCAAGCTGAATTCCTACGATCTCGGCGTCGACATCGAACTCCACGACGCGCTGCAGCGCGTCCGGTTCGAGCACCCGCAGGTGGGGGCGGTCGTGATCCGATCCGGCAAGGACCGGATCTTCTGTTCCGGCGCCAACATCTTCATGCTGGGGTTGTCCTCGCACGTCTGGAAGGTGAACTTCTGCAAATTCACCAACGAAACGCGCAACGGCATGGAGGACTCCAGCGAGCATTCCGGCATCCGCTTCATCGCGGCATGCAATGGCACCACTGCCGGTGGCGGCTATGAACTCGCGCTCGCCTGCGACGAGATCGTTCTCGTCGACGACCGCTCCTCCGCGGTCAGCCTGCCAGAGGTGCCGCTGCTCGGCGTGCTCCCTGGCACCGGCGGGCTGACGCGGCTCACTGACAAGCGCCGCGTGCGTCGCGACCATGCCGATATCTTCTGCACGACGGTCGAGGGCGTGCGTGGTGCGAGGGCCCGCGCCTGGCGCCTAGTGGACGACGTGGTGAAGCCGACGATGTTTGCCGAGCACGTGGCGCGGCGTGCGCGCGAACTCGCCGCGTCCAGCGGCCGGCCGGCAGCAGCGCAGGGCGTGCTGCTGCCGCCGCTCGAGTCGACAAGCGACGCCGCGGGATTCCGCTACCGGTACGTCGCAATCGGGCTCGACCCGCTGACGCGGGTGGCAACGCTCACGGTCGCGGCGCCTGGACCAGAACCCGCATCCGAGATCGACGCGATCGTTGCGGCCGGCGCCAGCTGGTGGCCGCTCGCCATGGCGCGGGAGCTCGACGATGCCATCCTGCGGCTGCGTACCAACCACCCCGAGTTCGGCGTTTGGGTCCTGAAGACGCGCGGCGATGCGCGCAACGTGCTCGCCTGCGACGCTGCGCTCGAGCGCCACGGCGCGCACTGGTTCGTGCGCGAATGCATCGGCATGCTGCGTCGCACGCTGGCGCGGCTCGACGTGACCTCCCGGTCGCTGTTCGCGCTCATCGAGCCGGAGTCTTGCTTCGCCGGGCCGTTGCTCGAGCTGGCGTTGGCCGCGGACCGCAGCTACATGCTCGACGATCCACGGGCGACGCAGCTACCGGAACTCACGCTGACGCCCGCCAACTTCGGATCCTTTCCGACGGTAGCGCGCCAGTCGCGGCTCGCGGCACGCTTCTATGCCGACGCTGCAGCAGTGGGCGGCTGCCGGGCCGCCATCGGCCGTCCGATCGCGGCGGCCGAGGCGCTGGCGCTCGGGCTCGTGACCGCGACACCCGATTCGCTCGACTGGCATGACGAGATCCGGATCGCGCTCGAGGAGCGCGCCAGCCTCTCGCCCGATGCGCTTACCGGCATGGAGGCCAGCCTGCGTTTCGACGGGCACGAGACGATGGCGACGCGCATATTCGGGCGGCTGTCGGCCTGGCAGAACTGGATCTTCATCCGGCCGAATGCCGTAGGCGAGCAAGGGGCACTCAAGGTGTTCGGTACCGGGCGCAAGGCGCGATTCGACTGGGAGCGCGTATGAGCATCGACTACGGCCAGAAGATCCCGAACAACGTCGACCTTGCCGGCGACAAGTCGCTGCAGCGCGCACTCGAGCACTGGCAGCCGGAGTACCTGCGGTGGTGGGCCGAGATGGGTCCCGACGACTCCCACGGCTTCGACGTCTACCTGCGAACGGCAACCAGCGTCGAGCCGGGCGGCTGGGCTCATTTCGACTACGTCAAGATGCCGGACTACCGATGGGGGATTTTCCTGGCACCTGCCGACAGCGAGCGGCGCATCAACTTTGGCGACCACCGGGGCGAGCCGGCCTGGCAGGACGTCCCCGGAGAGCACCGCGCGAACCTGCGGCGCATCATCGTCACGCAGGGAGACACCGAGCCTGCATCGGTCGAGCAGCAGCGGCATCTCGGACTGACGTGCCCGTCGCTCTATGATCTGCGGAACCTGTTCCAGGTCAACGTGGAGGAAGGGCGCCACCTGTGGGCCATGGTCTACCTGCTGCACCGTTATTTCGGCCGCGACGGGCGCGAGGAGGCCGAGGCGCTGCTCGAGCGGCGGTCGGGAGATGATGACAATCCGCGCATCCTCGGCGCGTTCAACGAAAAGACGCCGGACTGGCTGTCGTTCTTCATGTTCACGTACTTCACGGACCGCGACGGCAAGTACCAGTTGTGCGCGCTCGCAGAATCCGGATTCGATCCGCTGGCGCGCACGACGCGTTTCATGCTGACCGAAGAGGCGCACCACATGTTCGTCGGCGAGTCGGGGGTGGCGCGCATCATCCAGCGTACCGCCGACACGATGGTGCGGCACAAGACCGACGATCCAGTGGAGCTGCGCCGGCTCGGCGTCATCGATTTGCCGACGATACAACGCTACCTCAACTTTCATTTCAGCGTGACGATCGATTTGTTCGGGTCCGACGTCTCGTCAAACGCGGCGACCTTCTATTCGAGCGGGATCAAAGGGCGCTATGAAGAAACGCGGATCAACGACGACCACCAGTTGAGGGATGCCGTATACCCGGTGCTCGAGGTCGTCGGGGGCCAGCTGGCCGAACGCCAGGCGCCGGCGCTCAATGCGCTGAATGAGAAGCTGCGGGATGATTACATCAGGGACACGGTCGCCGGCATCGGGCGCTGGAACAAGGTCATCCAGAAGGCTGGCGTGAGCTTCGAGCTGACGGTGCCGCACAAGGCATTCAATCGGCGCATCGGACCGCTCGCCGGTCTCAGGATCTCGCCGCGCGGCGAGGTCGTGGACACAGTCCACTGGCAGGCGAACGAGCGGCACTGGCTGCCAAGCGAGGACGATCGCGCGTTCGTGCAGGCTCTGATGGGGCGCGTTGCCGGACCGGGCCAGTACGCGAACTGGATCGCTCCGCCGCCGGTCGGAATCAACAAGCAGCCGGTTGACTTTGAGTACGTCCGCTTCAACTGAGGGGGACATGCCCGGCACGGCGGATGGCGGGCTCGCGCGCCAGCATCTGATCGACCCCGAGATCTGCATCCGCTGCAACACCTGTGAGGCGACGTGCCCGATCGGGGCCATCACGCACGATGACCGCAACTACGTCGTGCGCTTCGACGTCTGCAACGCCTGCAACGCGTGCATCTCGCCATGTCCTACCGGTGCGATCGACAACTGGCGCCAGGTCCCGGCGGGTCGCCCGTATTCGGTCGCGGAGCAGTACACATGGGAGTGCCTGCCCGCGCAGGCCACGATCGCCGCGGTCGCCGCTGAGGGATTGCCGCCGGACGTGACGGCACTCACGGCGCTGGCGACGGCCGGCCAGGGAGGCTCGGTGGCGGCTCCCGCATCGGCGGAGCGCCCGAGCGTCAACCTCTACACGCTGTCGAGGCCGGCGATCGCACGGGTCATGGGCAATTTTCGCGTTACCGACGACGAGGCCGGCAGCGACGTCAGGCACATCGTCCTCGATTTCGGCAGCACGGCCTTTCCGGTACTGGAAGGGCAGTCGGTGGCCATCCAGCCCCCCGGCGCTGACGGCGGCGGGCGTCCGCACCACCTGCGCATGTACACCGTGGCGAGCCCGCGCGACGGCGAGCGGCCCGGCTACAACAACCTGTCGCTGACCGTGAAGCGCGTGACCGCCGGCCGTGACGGTAATTCCCGGGACGGAACCTGCTCGAACTACTTGTGTGACCTCAAGCCCGGTGACGAGGTGCGGGTTGCGGGGCCCTATGGCAACTCGTTCCTGATGCCCAACCATCGCGGCTCGAATCTCATGATGGTCTGCACCGGGACCGGCTCGGCGCCGATGCGGGCGATGACGGAGCGGCGCCGGCGCCGTCGGCCGCTCGCAGAAGGCGGCGAGCTCATGCTGTTCTTCGGCGCTCGCACGCCGGCCGAGCTTCCCTACTTCGGGCCGCTGCTCAAGCTGCCGCGGGACTTCATCGACATCAATTTCGCGTTCTCGCGGGTTCCTGGCGAGCCGAAACGCTATGTGCAGGATCTGATCCGCGCGCGAGGCGCCGAAGTCGCCCGGCTGCTGCGCGATCCTGAGACCTACGTATTCATTTGCGGCCTGAAGGGCATGGAAGCGGGTGTGGATGCGGCATTCGCCGACGTGTGCCGCAGCGAGGGACTCGATTGGGCGACGCTCTTGCCGGAGCTGCGGGCCACGGCGCGCTACCACGTAGAGACCTATTGAGTTAATAGCGCCACCCGGTACCGCGCATGCGGTCCGTGGCCCGGCGCGCGGCCAGTCAGGTCGCGGGAGTGCCGGCGGTCGGCTGCGCCCGCAGTCCAAGAGCGAGAAACTCGATGAGCACCCGTACCCGGTACGGCAGGTGCCGGGTGCCTGGCAGGAGCGCATAAACGCCGAGCTCCGGTGGCTGAAACTCGCCCAGGATCGGTTCTAGGCGGCCGTCGTCCAGGTAGGGCGCGACGATGAAATCCGGCTGCAGCGTGATCCCGAGGCCACGACTCGCGGCGTCGGCGAGCACGTCACCGTTGTTGGCATTCAGACGACTGCGGAGGAAGAAGTTCTCGACGCGGCCGGCGACGCGGAACGGCCAGGCACCGCGCTCCGCATCGCCACTGTAGACGAGGCACTCGTGCCGCTCGAGTTCCGCCGGGTGCAGCGGCCGGCCGTGTCGCGCAAGGTAGCCGGCGGACGCCACGGCGAGTAGGGCGCTCGACCCGAGGCGGCGGACGACGTCGCCAGGCTCGACGCGCCCGGTGATGCGGATGGACAGGTCGAAACCCTCTTCGACGAGGTCCACGCGCCGGTCGGTGTAGTCCATCTCGAGCGTGACTTCCGGGTGGCGTTCGGCGAAATCGAGGAGGAGCGGCGCGAGACGCCTGAGGCCGAAGCTGAGCGGCAGGCCGATGCGCAAGCGGCCGCGAGCGGTCGCATGCTCGGCGGCGACGTCGGTTTCGGCCGAGTCGACGAGGTTCAGGATGACGCGGCACTTCTCGAGATATGCCGTGCCGGCTGAACTCAATGCCACGCGCCGAGTGCTGCGCACGAGAAGTTTTGCACCCAGATGGGCCTCCAAGGAGGCGACCTGGCGCGTGACCATCGAGCGGGCAACGTTTAGCTGGTGCGCTACGCCAGAGAAGCTGCCGAGTTCGGCAACCCGGACGAAGGTGCGCATGGCATCGAGCCGATCCATTGTTGCGACTATAGCAACACAGCGACCCCGATTGCTGCCTATTTCGGTCTTTTAGCGTCGTCTAGTCTCCTCCCATGACGGCGCTACCCCCCTCGATCGTGGAACGACAGCCGGCACTGTTCGTGCCGCACGGAGCGCCGACGTTTGCGCTCAGGCCGGGCGCCGCGGGAGCAGCGCTCGCCAGCTACGCACTATCGCTCGCGACACCGCGCGCGATCGTCGTGGTCAGCGCTCACTGGGAGACCGCGCGCGCCACCGTCGGCACGGCGTCCCGATTCGACACCATCCACGACTTCCATGGATTCTCGGACGAGCTGTATGCACTGCGCTACCCCGCATCCGGCTGCCCGGAGGCAGCCGCCGAGGTGATGGCGGCGCTCGGGTCGGCTGGGCTGGTCGTCGACGCCGATGCCGCACGCGGACTCGACCACGGGGCGTGGGTTCCGTTGCGCCTGATGTATCCGGATGCCGACGTGCCGGTCGTACCGCTGTCGCTGCCGTCGCACGAGGGGCCGGCCGGTGCGTTGCGCCTCGGCGCGGCGCTCGAGCCATTGCGCGCACGTGGGCTGCTGGTGCTCACCTCCGGAAACCTCACCCACAACCTCGCCGACTACCTTGCCGTCGCGCGCAATCCGCAACCGACGCCGCCGTACGTCCGCGCGTTTGCGGACTGGATCTGGGAGCGCATCGGCGCACGTGACGTTGTGGGCCTCGTCGACTACCGGCGACGCGCGCCCGGGGCACTGCGCGCGCATCCCACCGAGGAGCATCTGCTACCGCTGTTCGTGGCGCTCGGCGCCGCCGGCGAGCGCTTCGACGCCCGCTGCATCCACGCCGGGGTCGACGACTTCGTCCTCGCCATGGACGCTTTCGAGTTCTCTGGCCCGGCGACTCGCCGCGACTGAGACACCGCCTTCCTCGGCCCGAGACTTCTGATCCCACCGCCCCGACACCCCACGGAGAATCCCCGATGCACGCCACTACGCGCCATTACGTTGCTATTGTGCTCACCGCGATTACGCTACCTGCACTTGCCGACACCTACGTACTTGACGGCGCCCATACGTTTCCGCGCTTCTCATACAGCCACTTCGGATACTCGACGCAGCTGTCGCGCTTCGACAGGACGAACGGCACGATTGATCTCGACACGCAGCACCACACGGGAGCAGTCGACATCGTGGTGGACACTACCTCGGTTGACACCGGGTTCGGTACCTTCAACGGACACATCCAGGGCGAGGACTTCCTCGACACGGCGCACTTCCCGACGGCGATCTTCAAGTCGACACGGGTTGTGTTCGATGGCGACAAGCCGGTCGCCGTCGAGGGCAACCTGACGCTGAAAGGCGTCACGCGGCCGGTGACGCTGACGGTCACGTCATTCCAGGCGATGGTGCACCCGATGCTGAAGAAAGACGCAATCGGCGCAAATGCATACACCACGGTGAAGCGCTCCGACTTCGGCATGGGAAAGTACGCACCGTACGTGGGTGACGAGGTCCGGATCGACATCGCGGTCGAGGCCCACAAGGACTGAACGGGCTCGCAGAGCCGGCGACCGGAGCACTGCGTTCGCCTCGGAAGCCGGCCTTCGCCCGCACCTGCGTGCGGTGCGGATTGCGTGCTACGGCCACGGCCGCGCCACGACCCGGCGAATACCGTGCACCTCGAGGCGGAGTGCTGCGACAATGGGCCGGTCGATCACGCGCCGCGGCGCTGCATCGACCGGCCTCGCTGGCCGCACTCCGCCGGCAGCGCGCCCGGACTTACATCGCCGCCAGGGCGCCGGGCGGCCCCGGCGCCGGCAAACGGGATCTCGCATGAACGAGCAGTCGGATCGCAGCGGCAGGTCGCGCCTCCCTAGGATGGCGGCGGCGACGGTTCCATGCGTGCTCGCGCTGCTCGTGGCCATGGGCCGCGCCTGCGCCGGTACCCAGACACCGGATGCGCCGCTGCATGCGGCGCTCGACGAAGGTGCCGCGGTGACAGGCCTGGCCGGGCTTTCAAAACCGGAGCAGGACCTGCTCCGAGGGATCTACGGACGGCACAACTTCACGCTTCTCTGGTCCTCCGACGGACACCCGACGCCCCAGGCAGTTGCGGTGGCCAAGGTGCTGGCCAGCGCCGCGAATTATGGCCTCAATCCCGGTGAGTACCGGGCGCGGCCGGGCGACGATGCGCCGGCACCATCGGCAGACGACGTGCTCAATGCCACCGAGGCAGCCCAGTTCGACGTGGCGCTGTCGGCCGCCGCACTTCGCTTCGTCGAGCACGTCCATGCGGGGCGCGTTGACCCGCGCGCCGCCGGATTCAATATTGGTGCGACACGGCCCGCGCTCGATGCGGCTGCGATTCTCGAACGCCTGGCACGAGAGCGCGACCCGGTGCTGGTGATCGCTTCAGTCGAGCCGCCTTTCGTCCATTACCGGCTGCTGAAGGATGCGCTCGCCCGCTACCGCAAGATTGCCGCGGCACCACCACTGCCCGCGCTCGCGCCGCTGCGCGGTCGCCCGGTCAAACCCGGGGAGGCCTACGACGGTGCCGCGGCACTGCGCGTACGGCTGGTCGCGTCCGGGGACCTGCCGGCCGACGCAGCGGCGGGGAATGCTGCGCCGATACTCGACGCCGGCCTGGTCGCAGCTCTCAAGAGGTACCAGGGTCGCCATCAGCTCGACGCGGATGGCGTGCTTGGCGCCGCTGTGGTGCGCGAACTGTCGATACCCATGTTGCAGCGTGTGCGTCAGATCGAACTCGCGCTCGAACGCTTTCGCTGGCTGCCGGCGCTCGAGTCGCCGTCGATCATCGTCAATATTCCGCAGTTCCGGCTGTTTGCCTTCAAGGCGGCTGACGATCGTGCCGCCGACGTGCTGCAGATGGACGTGATTGTCGGCCGCTCCTACCCGCAGGCGCGCACGCCGGTGTTCGCCGAGCAGATGCGCTACGTGATCTTCCGCCCGTACTGGGACGTCCCGTACTCCATCACGCGCAGGGAGATGCTGCCGAAAATCGCTGGCGATCCCTCATATCTGGCGCGGGAGCGACTTGAGATCGTGGCCGGTCCGGACGACACGGCACGGCCCCTGCCGGCGTCCGCCGAAAACATTCGCCGACTCGAATCCGGCGCGCTCAGGCTGCGACAGCAGCCGGGACCCGATAACTCGCTGGGCCTTGTCAAGTTCATGCTGCCGAACGCCTACAACGTCTACCTGCATTCAACGCCGGCGCGTCAGCTGTTCAGTCGTTCGGTCCGGGCGTTCAGTCACGGCTGCATTCGCGTGCGCGACCCGGTGACGCTCGCGGCATTCGTGCTGCAGGGCACTCCGGGCGACTGGACACCCGAGAGGATCACGGCGGCGATGGACGGGCCGGACTCGCTTCGCGTCGGCCTCGCGAGACCAATCCCGGTCATGATCGTCTACACGACCGCACTCGCGACCGAAGCGGGCCCGGTGCTCTTCTTCCACGATATCTACGGCCACGACCGCGAGCTTGAGCGGTTGCTTGGGCTCGCACCGGTTGCCGGCAGCTGAACGCGCGAGGCACGGCCGCCCGCAGGCGGCCACTCAGCGTCGCCGCGTGCGGGTCGTGCTACTGGCGCCGCCATCGCTCGCAGCCGGTGGCAGGCGCCTGGCGGGAGCGAGGCGCGCGCCGACAGGTGGCACACCGCAGCGCCGCGCCCGCCCGGAGTTCCGCTCGCGCTCGAGGATCCGCCGGCCATCTGGAGTCACAGCGGCCGGCCATGGACGACGCCTGACAGCCTACGACCTCCAGCGGTCGTCACCAGCCGTTGTTGCGTCGCGGTGTCCACTCGGTCTCAGGTAATCCACTAGCGGGGCAGCAGGCCCGTCGGCGTCTGCTGCAGCAGCGCCAGTGCGCCCGTGCTGTTGGGGACATGATGCGCAAAGACACGTATTCGATCATGACACCTGGTTGGTATGCTCCCGAGAGCCACGAAGATCACCGCGTGGACCAGATGCCGGCGCGCAATGACAAGGACGATGCGGCGATGTTCACGGGCTTAGAGGTCGCAAGGCCGCAGTGTTCGGTCACATGGCGCGCAGCGGGGACTCTGCGGAAGTCCCCCGGTCCGGCCAACGATTCCACTCCGAGTAGTCCTCGCATGCCGCGGCAGCCGATGATGGAAATGGATCCGGGATGATCCGCCCTGCGAGTGGCACGCAGCGCAAGAATGTCCCGGAGTGCCGAATCCTGAGGATCTGCCGCGAGACCTGGCTGCGCGCGGCGGTCTCTCCATTGACGGGAGGTCGTCCGGGCCTCGCGGTCTTCGTGCGTCATGTCCGCTGCCTACGTCTCGCCCGCTTCCTGCTGCAGGGCGCGACGGCCGTTTCGCTCGCACTCGCACTCGCGCTGGGTTCGGCAAGCCCGGCCGCGGCGTCCTGTGAGGCGCCGCTGGACGATGCGCTGCTCCGGCCGCTCGACGACCTGACGAATACCGACCCCATCTCGGCCGTCGCCGGGGCGGAGCGGCGGCTCGCCGCGGTCGCGGCCCCGGATGCGCTCCGCCGTGCGCAGCTCTACATGATCGAGGCCGAGGCATATGCAGCGGTGGACAATGATCCGGCGTCTGCGGCAGCGATCCTGGCAGCACGCCGCGCGCTCGCGGGCGCGCCGGCCGGATCGGATACGCGGCAGGTGCGGCTGCGCCTGACGCTCATCGAGGCCGAGGGGCTGCAGACGCGAAGCGAGCTGGAGTCAGGCGTCGCGACGCTGAACGCCATCGAGCCCACGGTCCCCGAACAGTCGCTCGACCATGCATGCCTGCTGCTGGCGCGCAGCCGGGTCGAGGGACGGCTGGCGCATCAGGACGTTGCGGCGAGAGCTGCGGTCGGCGCCTATCGCATCGCGCGCACGCTAGGTGCGGCTGACGCCGCCGCGATCGCTGCGTTCGAGCTCGCGACCACCTATCGACGGGCCGGGCTGTACGCCGACGCGATCCGGATGGTGGACGAAGCCGTCGACCATGCGCGCAGCGCCGGGCACACCGCGGCGCTCGCGAATGACCTGTGGGAGAAGGCACGCATCCTCGGCGACGGCGGCGACTACCGCCAGGCGCTCGACGTGCTGGACGAGTCCACCGCCCTCAGCGCGAGGCTGAGGGACGATACCGGCATCGCCTTTGACGCCATGGAGCGCTGCAATGAACTCATCGGGCTGCAACGGATCGAGGAGGCCGAGCGCTCGTGCCACAGCGCCGACGAGAAATTTGGTGCACTCGGTCGCGGCGATCAGCAGCTCATCACCCGTTATCACCTGATACGGATTGACGTCGCCCGTGGGCGCTGGCAGTCCGCACTCGCACGCCTCGACGCGGCGCTCGGTGCGGAACGCGACCAGGTGCCGCCGCGTATCGTCGCCGATCTGTATGCCGCGCGGTCCGACGTCCTGGCAGAGCTCGGCCACGACCACGACGCGCTGCGCGACAGCCGTCAGGCCACGGCGATCCGAGAGCACGACCAGCTGCTGCAGCGCAGTCTGGCGGCGGCCGCACTCGGCGCGCAGCTGCAGATAGAGCGCATCGACGAGGACCGCCAGGCGCTCGAACGCACGGTCGGCCTCGAGCGGGAACTCGGCGCGAGGCGCACCACGGTCATGCGACTCAGCCTCGCGGCGCTCGCCGTTTCGCTCGCACTCAGCGTCTCGCTCGCCTTTCTGCTGTGGTTGCGCGTGCGCCACCAGCGCGACATGCGCCGCGCCGCGGAGTCCCTGGAGACTCATGCCCGCGTCATTGATACGCTGCGTGAAGGCGTAATCCTCGCCGACGAGGCGGGCCGGATCGAGTATGCGAATCCGGCGCTGCAGGGGATCCTCGGCCAGGACCCGCAGACGCTGATTGGCCAGCGCGTCGACGTGCTCGGCATCGCGCTGCCTGCGGCGGACGTCACGCACCTGCCGACCGCCATGTCGGACGGCAGGCGGCGCGAGGTGCAGCTCACGCGTGCGTCGGGCGACGTGGTGCTCCTCGTCACGGAATCGACACTGGCACTCAGCGGGCGGTCACTGCGCATCTTCGTGCTGCAGGACTTCACCGAGCGACGCCGCCTCGAAATGGAGGTGCTTGAGAGCGCGAGCGCCGAGCGCGACCGGCTGAGCAACGACCTGCACGACGGCCTTGGGCAGGAACTGACCGGGATTTCGCTGCTCCTGAAGAGCGCTCTGGCCGGGCGCCAGCCCGATCGGGAAACGCTCGATGCCGTGCTGCAGCACCTGAACGAGGCAATCGGTCACACGCGCGCGCTAGCGCACAGCCTCGCGCCGGTGCAGATTGCCGGTGGCGCACTCGACGTTGCGCTGCAGCGGCTCGCCCAGGAAGTGTCCCGTGCATGGCAGGTCCGCGTCTCCTGCAATGGCAGCCTGGGACACCACCGGCTCGAGGCCGTCGAGGCCGATCACCTGTACCGCATCGCGCAGGAGGGAATCACCAATGCCATGCGTCACAGCGGCTGCAGGACGATACAGGTCGCGTTCGGCGTGAGCGACGGGCGCGTGCACCTGTCCGTGACGGACGATGGCGCGGGCTTCGATCCGGAGCGTTCCGACGGCGACGGTCTTGGCTTGCGGATGATCGCCTATCGTGCTC
>Ga0181519_10000222_pt1 | contig 54308 bp, 45 predicted proteins | sample PEATcosm2014_Bin_26_FD_121102 | JGI IMG/M metagenome (GOLD analysis project Ga0181519, IMG submission 121102) | Peatland microbial communities from MTU Mesocosm Facility, Houghton, MI, USA - PEATcosm2014_Bin02_10_metaG | ecosystem: Environmental > Terrestrial > Soil > Wetlands > Peat | place...
AAACACAGGATTTTGCATGTTCGGTTTTCTTCGCAGCTATTTCTCCAACGACCTGGCCATTGACCTGGGCACGGCCAACACCCTCATCTACATGCGCGGCAAGGGCGTCGTTCTCGACGAACCTTCGGTAGTCGCCATTCGTCAGGAAGGTGGCCCGAGCGGCAAGAAGACGATTCAAGCCGTCGGCAAGGAAGCCAAGCAGATGCTCGGCAAGGTGCCGGGCAACATCGAGGCGATCCGCCCGATGAAGGACGGCGTGATCGCCGACTTCACCGTGACCGAGCAGATGATCAAGCAGTTCATCAAGATGGCTCACGAGTCGCGTCTGTTCTCGCCGTCGCCGCGCATCATCATCTGCGTGCCGTGCGGTTCGACCCAGGTCGAGCGCCGCGCCATCAAGGAAGCCGCGCACGGTGCCGGCGCCTCGCAGGTGTATCTGATTGAAGAGCCGATGGCCGCTGCCATCGGTGCCGGCCTGCCGGTCTCGGAAGCCACGGGCTCGATGGTCGTCGACATCGGCGGCGGCACGACCGAAGTGGGCGTGATCTCGCTCGGCGGTATCGTCTACAAGGGTTCGGTGCGCGTTGGCGGCGACAAGTTCGACGAAGCCATCGTCAACTACATCCGCCGCAACTACGGCATGCTGATCGGCGAGCAGACCGCGGAAGCGATCAAGAAGGAAATCGGCTCGGCCTTCCCGGGCTCGGAAGTCAAGGAAATGGAAGTCAAGGGCCGCAACCTCTCGGAAGGGATTCCGCGTGCCTTCACCATTTCGAGCAATGAAATTCTCGAAGCGCTGACCGATCCGCTCAACCAGATCGTGTCGTCGGTGAAGATCGCACTGGAACAAACCCCGCCGGAACTGGGTGCCGACATTGCCGAGCGCGGCATGATGCTCACCGGTGGCGGCGCGCTGCTGCGCGATCTGGATCGTCTGCTCGCTGAAGAAACCGGCCTGCCGGTGCTCGTCGCCGAAGACCCGCTGACCTGCGTGGTGCGCGGTTCGGGCATGGCGCTCGAGCGCATGGACAAGCTCGGCAGCATCTTCTCCTACGAGTAAGCCGACGTGCGTGGTTCGTCGTCCGGCGCGGTGGGGCAACCCCTTCCACACCTCGCCAGGCACGACCGGCCACGCAGCAAGACCACGCGCACGGAGCCTGTCGTCATGCCACTCCGTCGCGCCCGACTGACACTACCCGCGCACCGCAGCGATTCGCTGCGCGTGCTCCCCTGAAGGGCCCACCATGCAGTACAGTCCGCCGCCACTGTTCAAACAGGGACCGTCGGCGTTGGCCCGGCTAATCTGTTTCGTCGCGCTCGCCATCGGCCTGCTCGTGGTCGACTCGCACTACAACACGCTGGAACGGGTTCGGGCCGTTGCCGGCACCGCGCTCTACCCGGTGCAACGCATGATGCTGTTGCCGCGCGACGCCATTCTCGGGTTGGCGAGCTTCTTCTCGACCGAATCGCAACTCACGGGCGAGAACCGCACGCTGCGCGAGCAAAACCTGGAACTCTCCGTACAGGCCCAGCGCAATAACCAGTTGGTGGCCGAGAACGAGCACCTGCGCCAGATGCTCGCGCTGCGAGCGCGCCTGCCGGTGCCGAGCATTCCCGCTGAAATCGAATACGACACCCGCGACCCGTTCACGCAGCGCGTGGTCATCGATCGCGGCACGAGGCACGGCGTGAAGCTGGGTGCGCCGGTCGTCACGGAACAGGGCCTGCTTGGCCAGGTCTCACGGGTATTCCTGCTGCAAAGCGAAGTCACGTTGCTCACCGACAAGGAACAGGCCGTGCCCGTGCAAGTCACCCGCAGCGGTGTGCACAGCGTGATCTACGGCGGGCTGCGCGGCGACGTGCTCGACCTGCGCTTCATCCCGCTGTCGGCCGACGTCAAAGTGGGCGACGAAATCGCCACCAGCGGTCTGGACGGCATCTACCCCGCCGGCCTGCCCGTGGCCCGTATTACCAAGGTCGACCGCGTCTCGGACACCGCGTTCGCACGCATTCTGTGCCAGCCGGTGGCCAATCTGCGCAGCCAGCGTCAGGTGCTGGTGCTGCAATACACCACGCCGCTCGCCCTGCATCCGGATGCCGCCGCCGATCTCGCGCGCGCCTCCGATCCGTCGGCAAGCGGGGAAAAGCCCAGCCAGAAGGGCGGCACGCGCGCCGACCCGAAGCGCGCACCGACCGTGCGCAAGGGCCATTAAGGAATCGACATGTCACGACCGCAATACATTCTGCTGCCGGTCAATCCGTACTTCATCGCGCTCAGTCTCGTGGTGGCGTTTCTGGTCAACCTGATGCCGTGGGGGCATGCCCCCGCCATGCCCGACTTCGTCGCGCTGGTGCTGATGTTCTGGAACATCCACCAGCCGCGCAAGGTCGGCATGGGCGTGGCGTTTCTCGTCGGCCTGCTCATGGACGTGCACAACGCCGGCCTGCTCGGCGAGCATGCGCTTGCTTACACGCTGCTGTCGTACGGCGCGATCATGATTCACCGCCGCGTACTGTTCTTCACGTTGGCCGGTCAGGCGCTGACGGTTCTGCCGCTGCTGCTGCTCGCCCACGTGGTACCGTTCATCATTCGTCTGGCGACCGGCGCCGCATTTCCGGGCTGGTGGCCGCTCGCGGCGAGCTTCGTCGAAGCCTTGCTCTGGCCGGTCATCAGTGTCCTGCTGCTGGCACCACAGAAACGCGCCGTCGACCGCGACGACACGCGTCCGATCTGATGGGCCCCTCGCCCGCACGATTGCACCACAGAGCCCCGCCCGCCCAGCCAGCATGACCGAGTTCAAGAATCCCCAGCAACAACTCCAGACATTTCATCTGCGGGTGACGGCGGCTGCGCTTTTCGTGCTGATCTGCTTCAGCCTGCTCGCGGTGCGTTTCGTCTACCTGCAAGTCTTCCGTCACAGCCAGTACGCGCTGCAAGCCGACGAAAACCGCGTCTCGCTTGCGCCCATCGTGCCCAACCGGGGCGTGATCATGGACCGCAATGGCGTGGTGCTCGCACGCAACTACTCCGCCTACACGCTGGAAATCACGCCATCGAAGATCGGCCGTCCGCTCGAGGACCTCATCACCGATCTGTCCGACGTGATCGAGATCACGCCGCGCGACCGGGCCCGCTTCAAGAAGCTCATGGACGACAGCAAGAGCTTCGAGAGCCTGCCGATCCGCACGCGGCTGACCGACGAGGAAGTGGCCCGCTTCACCGCGCAGCGTTTCCGCTTCCCCGGCGTCGACGTGCACGCCCGTCTGTTCCGTCAGTACCCGCTCGGCGAGACGGCCGCGCACGTGATCGGCTACATCGGCCGGATCTCGCAGCGCGATCGTCAGCGGATCGAGGCGATGAGTGACGAGAACGACAGCGACAGCGCCAAGTACGACATCCGCCGAGACGTCAACAACTACAAGGGCACCGATTACATCGGCAAGATCGGTGTCGAGCAAAGCTACGAGACGCAGCTCCACGGCATCACCGGTTTCGAGGAAATCGAGGTGACCGCCGGTGGCCGTCCGGTGCGCACGATCTCGCGCACCCCCGCCACGCCGGGCGACAACCTCGTGCTGTCCATCGACATCAAGCTCCAGCAAGTGGCCGAGCAAGCGTTCGCCGGACGCCGCGGCGCGGTCGTCGCCATCGAGCCGAAGACGGGCGACGTGCTCGCGTTCGTGTCGGCCCCGAGCTTCGATCCGAACATGTTCGTCGAAGGCATCGACCAGCAGAACTGGGACGCCCTGAACAACTCGCCCGACCGGCCGCTGCTCAACCGCCCGCTGCGCGGCACCTATCCGATCGGCTCGACGTACAAGCCCTTCATGGCGCTCGCGGCGCTCGAACTCGGCAAGCGCACGACCAATTGGGGCTTCCAGGACACGGGGTCGTTCACGCTGGGCAATCACACGTTCCGCAACGACGTTCGCAACGGTCAGGGCTGGATCGACATGTACCGCTCGATCGTGGTGTCGAACGACACGTATTACTACATGCTCGCGCACGATCTCGGCGTGAACGCCATTCACGACTTCATGGCGCCGCTCGGCTTCGGTCAGTTGACGGGCATCGACATCGAAGGCGAAGCGCGCGGCATTCTGCCGTCGACCGAATGGAAGCGTAAGGCCTACAAGAAGCCCGCGCAGCAAAAGTGGTACGACGGCGAGACGATCAGCCTGGGCATCGGTCAGGGCTACAACTCGCTCACCATCCTGCAACTCGCGCACGCCACGGCCACGCTGGCCAACAATGGCGTGGTGATGAAGCCTCACCTTGTCAAGGCGGTCGAAGACCCCGTCTCGCACTCGCGTCAATTGACCGTGCCTAAAGAGAGCGCACGACTGCCGTACAAGCAGGCGGACGTGGACTTCGTCAAACGCGCGATGGTCGGCGTGATCAAGGAAGGCACGGGCCGTCAGGCTTTCGCGGGCGCGCCGTACGAAGCGGGCGGCAAGACCGGCACGGCGCAGGTCTACTCGCTCGGCAAGAACGAGAAGTACAACCACAACGCGATTCCGGAATTCAAGCGCGATCACGCGTTGTTCATCGCCTTCGCGCCCGCCGACGATCCGAAGATCGCCATCGCGCTGATCGTCGAGAACGCCGGCTGGGGTGGCGCGCAGGCCGGTCCGGTGGCACGTCGTCTGCTCGATTACTACCTCATCGACGAACCGAAGGAGCGCGCGGCCGAAGCGGCCGCGTTGCAGGCTGCGGCGTCTGCGCCGGGTGCGGCATCGGGCGGCGCGGTGGCAGTGTCGGCCGCGCCGGACGCACCTCCCGCCAGCGCCGCCGAACTGGGTAGTCGCGCTGCCGGGGCTCCGGCAAGCGTGGCGCGTGGCACCTCTGCTGCCCCGGGCGCCTCGGTGGCCTCGGCCGCCGCCGCAGGCACGTCGCGTGCCGTTGAGGGCAAGGCAAGCGCCGCGCGGGCGGCTACGGCAACACCGGTCGCACCGCTCGCACCGGTGGAACCGGCCGCTACGGACGCGGCGGACGCGCCGAAGCCGGCGCCCGCCCCGCGACGTCAGCCCGCCGTGAGCCCGACCGTCGCCGATGAGGCCCGCCATCGCGCCGCAATTCGTGCGCAAGGTGCGCAAGGAGGAACGCCATGATGGCGCTCGACAAACATACGTGGAAAGAGCAGGTCAAGCGCCTGTTCGTCGGCTTCGACAAGCCGCTGGCGCTGATCGTCTTCTTGCTGTTGTGCGTGGGACTGGTCACGCTCTACAGCGCCAGTATCGATGTGCCCGGACGCGTTGAAGACCAGATCCGCAACATCGTGCTCACATTCCTGCTGATGTGGGTACTGGCCATGCTGCCGACGCAGACACTGATGAAGTTCGCCGTGCCGCTCTACACGGCCGGCGTCGCGCTGCTCATTGCGGTCGCGATGTTCGGGCTGACGAAGAAGGGCGCAAAGCGCTGGCTGAATGTCGGCATGGTGATCCAGCCGTCGGAAATCATGAAGATCGCCATGCCGCTGATGCTCGCGTGGTACTTCCAGAAGCGCGAAGGCAACATTCGCTGGTTCGATTATCTGGCCGCACTGGCCCTGCTCGGCGTGCCGGTCGGCCTCATCGCCAAGCAGCCTGACCTGGGCACCGGCCTGCTCGTGGCCGCCGCCGGCCTCTATGTGATCTATCTGGCCGGTCTGTCGTGGAAGCTCATTCTGCCGGTGCTCATTGCCGGGGTGCTCGGCATCGGTACGATCCTCGCGCTCGAAGACAAGATCTGCCAGCCGGACGTCGAATGGCACGTTCTGCACGATTACCAGAAGCATCGCGTGTGCACGCTGCTCGACCCGACGACGGACCCGCTCGGCAAGGGCTTCCACACGATTCAGTCGGTCATCGCCATCGGCTCCGGCGGTACGACGGGCAAAGGCTGGCTCAAAGGTACGCAGGCCCACCTCGAGTTCATCCCCGAAAAGCACACCGACTTCATCTTCGCGGTGTTCGCGGAGGAGTTCGGGCTGATCGGCGAAGGCGTACTGCTGGTGCTGTATCTGCTGCTGGTGGCGCGCGGCCTGATGATTGCGGCCTCCGGCGCGACCTTGTTCGGGCGGCTGCTTGCCGGGTCCGTCACGATGATCTTCTTCACGTACGCCTTCGTGAACATGGGCATGGTGAGCGGCATTCTGCCGGTGGTCGGTGTGCCGCTGCCGTTCATGAGCTACGGCGGTACCGCACTGGTGACGCTCGGCCTCGGGGTCGGCATTCTGATGAGTGTCGCGCGCGAGAAGCGGCTCATGCAGAGCTGACGATGCGCTGACACCTCAGCGCCGACAAGACGGCAGGGTCATCGCGCCCTGCCGTTTTTGTTTTTGCACGCGGCCTGAAGTCCCTTAACGGGCCGGCGTCTGGGCGGGGGCAGGGGCACGCTCACGATTCATCGCGTCGATCTTGCCCTGCGCCGCCACGTCGCCCTGAGCGGCGGCTTTCTCGTACCACAGACGCGCCCGCTCGCGATCGGGCGTGACAACACCGTAGCCGCGCTCGTAGTAGCTTGCCACGATGTACTGCGATGGCAGATCGCCACCCCGCGCCGCCTTCTCGTACCAGCCGAACGCGGCCTTGTAGTCCTTGGGCACGCCGCGTCCGATGAAGTATTCGTTGGCGATAGCCGCCTGCGCCTGCACATGGCCCTGCTTCGCCGCCTTCTCATACCAGAGATTGGCCTGGGTAATCGACTTGTCGACGACGTAACCATCGTCGAACATCTTGCCGTAGACGTATTGCGCCTGGGTCATGCCCGCGTTCGCGGCGCGCTCCAGCCAGTGCACCGCACCGCCGGGATCCGACGTGCCGCCTTCGCCATTGAGCAGCATCATCGCGTAATCGAACTGCGCCAGACGATTGCCCTGTTCGGCCGCCCGGCGGAATTCGTCGAGCGCCTGCGATTGTTGTCCCGCTTCGTAATGGTGCACTGCCAGATCGGTCAGTGCCTGAGCCGGCGCCTGTGCGGCAGCCACCGCATAGGGGATCGGCTGGCACGCAACACTCACCAGTGTGGCAGCGAAACCGGCAACTAGCCGGCGCATGGCGTAAGACGGCGACATGACAAACCTCCAAGGGGGCGGGCTTGCGCCTATTGTGCGCCAAACCAAAAAGACGCGCCGGGCGCCCTTCCAATAAAAAACCCCGGCGCATGGCCGGGGTTCGATATCGCAGAAGACGGCAGGCTTACGGCTTGATGTACGCGTAGCCCTTCTGCTGCAAGCGCGTGAGTTCGACCACGCCGGAAGGCGTGAAATCGGCGTCGAGCACGAACTGATCCTTCTTCAGATTGCGCTGCTTGAGCGTAATCTCGCACACCTCGAACTTGACGCCGCGCGCGTGCAGCGCCGAGATCAGCGGCCCGACAGTCGCCGCATCCTTATAGTTTTCCATCAGGAAGTCGACCCCTTGCGAATGGGCGACGACCACGATGTCGGTATCCGGCGCAGTGTCGAGCTGGTTGCGGATGTTGCGCAAACCGGCGAGCGCCTGATGCTCGGCGTCGTTGATGTGATACACGACCTTGTCGCGCGCGAACGCCGAGGTGGCAGGCAGAGCAAATGCCGTGAGCAGGAATGCGGCCAGCAGGCCGCGCAGCAGCGTCTTCATATATGGAGTCTCCTGTTGGTTACGTTGTGCCAGCCGCATCATAGCGCGACGGGACGCGCACGCGGGCAGGAGACGACACCGCGCCCGCCCCAGGCGCGGGGCTTGCTGGACCTATACCCGGGTGTTCGGCATCCCTTTCTCTGCCAAATCAAGTTCGACAGGCCCGGTCGACCATCGCTCATAGGCAACGGGCGGCTCTTGACCTAACGAATAGCGCAAGTCCCGGTCGCATTCGGTGGCATAGGGCGGCGGAGGCTCGTTGCCAGGAATATCGCGTGAGAACCCGGTTCCATCCGGATACGGCGGCGGCGGCAGGCCCTGAAATCTATGATTGGCCGAACTGGACACCTCATAGCTCACGAAATCCCTCACCAAATTGCGACTGTCGGCGCGCGGCGCACTGGGTACCACCCGCTCGGGCATTGCCGGGCTCGGGCAATTTCGCGCCCCGGTAAAGGCGTCGAATACCCCGGATATCTGTCCCATCGAATCCACTCGGATCATCTTCGTGACCTGCACCGTCGATTGATCCTGCCGAGTGAAGATACGCGCTAAACCTGAACCTATTTTCATAACGATTCCAAAAACAAGAAAACCCGCCAGACAGCTTATCGGGCGGGTTCACACTATCGGTCACGACATCATCGACGATCCGAGATATCACGACGATTGTTTGGAAATCGTTACGCAGCGGGCATTATCCCAGCAAATTCTGCGTCACCAACGCAAATCGCACAGGTGCATGCGCTGCACATGCGCCACATCTCACGCCGTCACTTCCGACCAGCAATTCGGCGTCTCGTACAAACGCAAACGCACCAGACGCAGGTCGCGACCGTAGTGCGTGTCGAAGACACCGCTCAGTTTGTCGAACGCAGCGGCCGCCAGATTCTCGACGGTCGGCACGCGATCGAAGACGACCGTCTTGTGATCGGGCATCGTCTCGAGGAAACTGCGCACGGCCGTGTCGCCCTCATAGACGAGGAACGCGTGATCCCACACCGACACGAGGTGCTCGTTGGCGAGCGCCTTCACGTCGGCGAAATCCATCACCATGCCGTTATCCGACGCACCGCTCTCGCGGCTCACTTCGCCCGCGAGCGTGATCTCGAGCACGTAGCGATGCCCGTGCAGGTTGCGGCACTGGCTGCGGTGATCGGGAATGCGGTGGCCCGCATCGAATTCGAGTTTCCGGGTAATCGTAATCACGGCAACGGCTCAGGGAATATTCAGGTATTTGTGTGTCTGCATCGACAGCGACCAGCGCGGATGCGATTTGCAATAGTCGATCGCCAGCTTCGTATTGGTGTCGCGCAACGGACCGTCCATCGGTTGCAGATAGAAGTGCTGGAAATCGAGCGCCTCGTAATCGGCCAGACGCTGACGATCCTGCGGCACCACGACCTTCAGTTCATCGCCACGCGTGACAATCATCGGCGCATCGGCCTTCGGGCTCACGCACACCCAGTCGATCCCCTCGGGGACGACCTGTGTGCCGTTGGTTTCCACGGCGATGCGAAAGCCCTCGGCGTGCAGCGCGTCGATGAGCGGCGCATCGAGCTGAAGCAACGGCTCGCCCCCGGTGCACACGACGAACCGGTGCGCCCGGTCGCCCTCGGGCCACAACGCCACGATCTGCGCGACGAGATCGGCCGGCGTGCGGTACTTGCCGCCGTTCTCGCCGTCGGTGCCGACAAAGTCGGTGTCGCAGAACTGGCAGACGGCGTCAGCACGGTCCTCTTCGCGACCGGTCCACAGGTTGCACCCTGCGAACCGGCAGAACACCGCCGGGCGGCCGGCGTTCGCGCCCTCGCCCTGCAAGGTGTAGAAGATTTCCTTTACTGCGTACGTCATGATGCTCTCGATAGTCGAAGGGATCAGACCGCGCCGCGGTCCTGATTGTTACTGCGTGCGCGCCACTGCTCGTAGCCGCGCTGGCGCAACTGGCACGCCGGACATTCGCCGCAACCGTAGCCCCACGGATGCAGCACGCTGCGCTCGCCCAGATAGCACGTGTGCGTGTCTTCGCGCACGGTCTCGACGAGCAGGTTGCCGCCCAGATCCTGCGCCATCTGCCACGTGTCGGCCTTGTCGATCCACATGAGCGGCGTCTCGATGATGAAGCGCTGGTCCATCCCCAGATTGAGTGCGACCTGGAGCGCCTTCATGGTGTCGTCGCGACAGTCGGGATAGCCCGAAAAATCGGTTTCACACATCCCGCCGACCAGCACCCGCAAACCGCGCCGATAGGCAATGGTCGCACCAATCGTCAGGAACAGCAGATTCCGGCCCGGCACGAAGGTGTTCGGCAGGTTGTTCGCCGCCATCGCAATCGTGGTCTCGCGTGTGAGCGACGTCTCGCTGATCTGACCCAGGATCGACAGGTCGATCATGTGGTCGTCGCCCAGGCGAGGCGCCCACTGCGGGAAGCGCTCACGCAGCTTGGCCAGCACGTCGGTGCGGCACTCCAGCTCGACACTGTGACGCTGGCCGTAATCGAAACCCAGCGTCTCGACGCGCGCATAGCGCGAGAGGGCCCACGCGAGGCAGGTGGTCGAATCCTGTCCACCGGAGAACAGAACCAGAGCGGAATCGGTGTTTGTCGTCATGATCATGCGCTAGCAGTATCGCCTTTGCCGTGAGGACATCCGACGGCAAGGGCCGGGGCCGGGGCACGCGCTTGCGGCCACCTCTCGGGCAGCCCGCGTGCGGGATATGTCACGCGATTTTGAACCGCGATGCCCCGCGCCGCTATCGCCGGGACGTTATACCCATCATCGGGCAGCGTTTTCGTTCAAACGCAAAAAGGGCTTGCGATGTGCGCAAGCCCTTCGAATTTGGTGGCCTGGGTCGGAATCGAACCAACGACACGCGGATTTTCAATCCGCTGCTCTACCAACTGAGCTACCGGGCCAAGAGAAAAGCGATTATAGAGACTGAAGACGCTTTACGCAAGCCCTATATCGAAAAAATCCGCAGGAAAGCGGCATCGCGACGCGCCGGGGCGCGCCACACCGCGATCAGGTCTTGCTCTTGGACAGTTCCACGCCCAGTTGCTTGAGCTTGCGATACAAGTGCGTGCGCTCCAGTCCGGTTTTCTCGGCCACGCGCGTCATGCTGCCGTGCTCCTTGGCCAGGTGGTAGGCGAAGTAGGCGCGCTCGAAGGCGTCACGCGCTTCGCGCAGCGGTACGTCGAACGAGATGTCCCCCGACATGCTCGCAGCGGCCCCGCCCGCCACACCGTCGGCCTCATGCGCGCCGAGCGGCGCATGATGCGTGGCCGTGCCGTTCAGGCCCGTGCCCGCATGGCGTGTCTCGCTCTCGCCGAAGACGCCCGTGTCGAGCGCATCGTCGTCGGCGTCGAACGCATGCGCGGCGCCCCCCGACGGATCGCGTTTGCCGCGTGCGAGTCCCTGTTCCACCGCCTGCAACAGCTTCTGCAGGGCGATGGGCTTTTCGAGGAAATTGAGCGCACCGATCTTGGTCGCCTCGACGGCGGTGTCGATCGTGGCATGCCCCGACATCATGATCACGGGCATGGTCAGCAACTGCTGTGCCGCCCACTCCTTGAGCAAGGTCACGCCGTCGGTATCGGGCATCCAGATATCGAGCAGCACCAGGTCAGGCGTGTGCATGGCGCGGAACGCACGCGCTTCCTGCGCGTTCTCCGCCACCTCCACGACATGCCCTTCGTCGCTCAGAATCTCCGAGAGCAGCTCCCGGATCCCCATTTCGTCGTCCACCACCAAAATGGTTGCCATTTACGCTACCTTCGTGTGTTCTGCCGGCTTGTTGCGCGGCAGGTCCTGGTCGTCAGCCAATTGAGTAAACAAGATCGAAATCTGTGCACCGGCACTACCTTCGCCTTCGGGTAATGACCGGTTACGGATGTCGATGCGCGCCTGATGTTCATCGATGATCTTCTTGACCATCGCCAGTCCGAGCCCGGTGCCCTTCGACTTGGTCGTCACATAGGGCTCGAATGCGCGGGTCAGAATGCGTGCCGGAAAGCCCGGCCCGTTATCCGTGATCGTCAGACGCACAGCCGTGCGCTTCGGTTCACCGGGATGCATATCCGATCCTGCGTATTCTACTGTCTTCGTTTCCACCGTGATAAGAGGGTTTTCGGTTCCCCCGACGGCATCTTGAGCATTTTGCAGCAGATTATGAATAACCTGACGCAATTGCGACGAGTCGCCGCGAATCTCCGGCAGCTCGGCGTCCAGATAGGCGCGGATCGAACCGCGCCCTTCGTCGACACCGTATAACGTCAGCACCTCGCCGATCAACTCATTGATTTGCAGCGGATGCATGATCGCCGGCGGCAGGCGCGCGTAATCGCGGAACTCGTCGACCATACGTTTCATCGCCGCCACCTGATTGACGATGGTCGTCGCCCCGCGGCGCAGCACTTCGGCATCGGCCGGCGGCAGCTTGTCGGACAATTTCATCTGCAACCGCTCGGCAGACAGTTGAATCGGCGTGAGCGGATTCTTGATCTCGTGCGCCAGACGCCGCGCCACTTCGCCCCACGCGACCGACCGCTGCGCCGAGATCACATCGCTGATGTCGTCGAACACCACGACATAACCACCGCCCGCTCGCGTCGGCACGCCGCCCACGGCGAGCATCGGCTCGGGCAGATGCGAGCCGCGCACGAGAAGCGTCACGGCATCGGTTTCTCCCGGCAACGTCAGACCGATCTGCTGTTGCCAGTGTCCGCCCGGCCCGAGGTCGGCATTCGCATCGCGATCCGCAAATGCGCGGCGCAACGTCTCGCCAAACTCCACCAGCGCCGGAATATGCGCGGGCGAACGATTCAACTCGCCCTGAAAACTCTGCTTGAAGATGCGTTCGGCCCCCGCGTTGGCCGTCGTCAGGCGGAAATCGCGATCGAATACGAACACGCCGGCCGTCAGACTCGACAGAATACTCTCCAGGTGAGCCTTGGAGCTTTCAAGGGCCAGACGATTGCGCTCGACGGTCACGCGAGCGTCCGACAACTGACGCGTCATCGCATTGAACGCCTGCGTGAGGAAGCCCAGTTCGTCGTTGGTACGCATCTCCCCTTTCGGCGACAAATCGCCTGCCGCCACTTCCTGCGTGCCGCGCGCGAGCAGAAAGAGCGGGCGGGCGAGCTGATTCCCGAGCGCCAGTGCGAGCATCATCGCCACGAACGTGGCGAGAAACAGCGAGAGCGTCAGCGTGCCGATATACATCTTGCGCAGGCCCGTACGGCCAAGCGCCTTTTCCTGATATTCGCGGTAGGCGTTCTGCACCGCCTCGGCGTTCTTCGCCAGGTTGGCGGGCACCAGTTGCGTGACTTGCAGGAAACGCTCCTCGTCTTGCAGCGACGACGAGTAAGCGGACGGGATACGGATCACCACACGCCATCGCAGTTGATCGTGCCCCTCATGCTTGTCGTAGCCTTCGCTGCCGCCCTCGATGGCCGTGTAGCCGCGCGACTGCGTGCGCGCCTGACGCAGCATGAGCGCCGTTGGCAGATCGGGCACGAGCGCGTTGAAGTTGCCCGACGCCGACGCGAGCACGCGCCCGTTGCTGTCGACGATCGTCGCATCCTGCAAGCCGAACTGGTCACGCATGCGCAGCAGGGTGAGCGTGCCGCCCTTGTCGCCGCTCGACGCCAGTGCGTCGGCAACGAGCTGCGCCTTCGCGCTCAGATCCGACAGGCCGTTGTTCAGAATGGCGCGTCCGAGCTCGAGCCCCGAGTCGAGTGCCGTCTCCACGCGCACGTCGAACCACGATTCGATACTGCGCGAGACGAACTGTAGCGACACCAGATAGATGATGCCGCCCGGCAGCACGCCGACCAGTGCGAAGAAGATCGCGAGCTTGGCGAGCAAACGCGTGCCGAAGCGCCGCTGACGCAGCCGCACGAGAATGATCCAGATCAGCGCCCCGACGATGAAGACGAAGATGAGCGCCACCGCGATGTTCGCGGTGTAGAGCAGCGAATAATAGCGATCGAAGAATTCGGTATTGGCCGACGCGAGCGCGAGCAGACCGAACAGCCCGATGGCAACGAGCGCCATCGTGACGATCAGCGTGCGAATGACGATGTGCTTGAGCAGGCCGCCGCCGTTATTTGACACGGGAAGCTCCAGGCGGCACGGCGGCACTGAAGGCGAGCGGCAAATTGCCCGTCATACGAGGTGAGGTACTCGCCGTGCCCAGCGTTATCGTCGCAGCGACCGCCTGCCCTGCCTGCTCCGCCAGCCCCGTCATGCCGGCGCTTGCCAACGCGCCGGATGGCGCAACCGCGGGGGCAACAACAGGTACGTTGCGCTGGACTGCGGCCCCGGACGAGGCGCTTGGCGCAAGCGTCGACGTTGCGACGACAGGTGATGCGGACAGACCGGCTGCCGCCGCAGGCGAAGTCGGTGAGAACATGAAGCGCGCCCAGTCCGAGCTGAGATTCCAGTCGCGATTGTTTACGGCATCGATCTGGAACGGCTTGGGCATGAGCGCGTTGTCGAGCCGCATGCGCACCGACGCCTGATACTGAGTGCCCGGCCTGGCCACGCCCTTCTCAATCACGCGCCAGCCGCTCACATTACGCACGAGGGCCAGCGCATCGCGCAACGAACTGAAGCCAAGCTGAAGCCCGCTGTTGCCGCTATTGCCGTTGTTGCTCGAGACACGGTACTGACGCGTGAGCGGCTGGAACCAAAGCCGTACGCTCTGCGAAGTGGTCACCACCTTCTCGTCAAACCAGTACCAGCGCGAGCGGGTGAGTTCGAAGTCGGTCGTGAAGTACAGAGAGATGCCGCGATTGACGGCGTCTTCGAGACTGGAATTGAGTTCGAAGGCAAAGCGTGCGTCGAGCGACCAGCCACCATCAAGCGGCTCGAGTCGGGCTTCACGCACCTGAATTTCGTTGTCGGCAAGCACGGGCGCTGCGAAGCCGAGCGCGAAAACGCACAGCAGCAGCGGCAGCAAACTGGCCTGTAGCCGTTGGGAGAAAGTCACCGTTTCTGGAAGCGAGCGTAGTAGAAGCCGTCATGGGCGCCGCCAGGGGTCATCAGCAATTGCCCGGGCGCGTTCAATCGTACCGCATCTGTGCGAACACGTTCAAACCATTGCGCTTGCGCCTCATTTTCCGCCGGGAAGATGGAACACGTCGCATAGATCAGTTCGCCGCCCACGGCCAGGGTGTCCCAGAGCGCGAGCAGAATGCGCTGCTGCTCTTGCACCAACGCCGCAATATCGGCCTTGCGACGCAGCCAGCGAATGTCCGGGTGACGCCGCACGATGCCGGCGGCCGAACACGGCACGTCGGCCAGAATGCGATCGAACGGCACGCCGTCCCAGCCGCCGCCGGACCACTTCGACGGTGCGCCGGCGTCGCCGATGCGCACGTCCGCGCTCAATCCCAGACGCTCGAGATTCTCGTAAATGCGCGGCACGCGCGTGCGATCCGATTCGAGGGCCGTGACCTGCACGTCCGCCATTTCCAGCAGGTGGCCGGTCTTGCCGCCGGGGGCCGCACAGGCATCCAGCACCCGCATGCCCGCGCGCGGGTGATCGCCGAGCACGAGCGGCGCGGCCAGTTGCGCACCGGCATCCTGCACCGACACCCATCCCTCGGCAAACCCCGGCAGACGATCCACCGGCACCGCCTGCGCGAGACGCAACGCCACCGGGCCGACGACCTCGGCTTCCATGCCCGCCTGCGTCAGACACGCCTGCATGGCCGCCACGCTGGTGCGGCGCGTGTTCACGCGCAGCGTCATGGGGCCACGGTTGTCGCCGGCGGCGAGCAACGTCTCCCATTGATCCGGATAGGCACTGCGCACGGTATCGATCCACCACGCGGGATAGTTCCAGCGCGCTTCGGGCTGTTCGGCGATCTGGCTCAGCAGGGCGTCACGCTCGCGCAGATAGCGGCGCAGCACGGCGTTGGCCAGCCCCTTCGCGGCGACGGTGCGGCGCTGTGCGGCAATCGCCTCTACGGCCTGATCGACGACGGTAAATTCGGTGTACGCAGCGTTCTCGGGGGCGTCCTGCAACAGCGCGAGAGCGCACAGCAGGATGTCGCGCACGCGCGCTTGCAGCGCAGGCTTGACCAGCAAGGCGAGCAGCGCGCGGCTGCTGCCCAGCCGGCGCACGGCGCGGTAGGCCAGATCCTGTGCCGCGGCACGCGCGGTCGGCGGGCACTGCGCGGTCGCTTGCGCCAGCGCTTGCGGCAACGCGGTGCCGTTCTGGACGGATTCGAGGGCCTGCGCTGCACGCTGCAGCGCATAGGCCAGAGATTCGGTGGGCAGGCTCGGTTGCGGCATGGACTTTCTACAAACAAACATGCCCGCGCGACGGCGGGCATGGGAGGCTATCGGACGGCTGTCGGGCGACAGGATAGCAGACTGGCGAGCCGCGCCCGAAGGCGACACGCCCGCCAGCAGGCTGGCCCTTCGCCGGCGAGGTCAGTCCTCACTTTCGGCGCATCGTTCACCCGCTCAGGCGGGGTACTGCCCGGTGAGGGCCATCTCCATCAGACGGGCAATACGCTCCTCGGTGGCCGGGTGCGTCGAGAACAGATTGGCGATCGTGCCGCCGGACAGCGGGTTCATGATCATCATCTGCGCCGTGGCAGGATGCTGCTCTGCCGCCTCGAACGGAATGCCCTGTGCGTAGCGGTGGATCTTGTCGAGCGCCGCGGCAAGCGCCTGCGGATCGCCCGAGATTTCGGCGCCGCCACGATCCGCCTCGAATTCACGGGCGCGCGAAATCGCCATCTGAATCAGCGATGCGGCCAGCGGCGCAAGAATCGCCACGGCAATGCTGGCGATCGGATTGGCCGGACGGCCGTTCTGATCGCGTCCGCCGAAGAACATGGCAAAGTTGGCAAGCGCCGAAATGGCACCGGCCATCGTCGCGGAGATCGTCGAGATGAGAATGTCGCGATGCTTCACGTGCGCCAGCTCGTGCGCCATCACGCCGCGCAGCTCACGATCGGAGAGCACGCGCAGAATGCCGGTCGTGGCCGCCACGGCGGCGTTCTCCGGATTGCGGCCGGTCGCGAAAGCGTTAGGGGCGTCTTCGTTGATCAGGTAGACCTTCGGCATCGGCAGACCGGCACGCTGAGACAGTTCGCGCACCATGTTGTAGAACTGCGGTGCACTCGTCTCGTCGACTTGCTGCGCGTTGTACATGCGCAGCACCATCTTGTCCGAGAACCAGTATGAAAAGAAATTCATCGCGAGCGCGAACGCCAGCGCGAGCATCATGCCCTGCTTGCCGCCGATCATGCCGCCCACCACCATGAACAACGCGGTGATGGCCGCCATCAGCAGGGTGGTCTTCATCCAATTGAACATGGTTGTTCTCCTCTGCAAATCTTGATGACCCAAGGAAGCCACGCACTTTGCGTGTCTCCGGGCATTAGATGGTGCCGGACGTCGAAAATTCAACGTCTGCGGCTCCAGCTTAGATACTTTTCAGACGTTTGCCCGGATTTCCTGCCAATTCACCGACGTTTTGCGACTTTTTCGTGCTGTTTTGGTGACAGGAACGTGAGAATGAGCGGTGATCACGACGCCTGCGGGTTGGCCGTCGCGAAAAGGTCGCCCGGCGTCAGTGCAAAGCCCGCGAGGAATTCGCGGACCGGCAGGCGCTTTCCCCCCGGCTTCTGACATTCGGTCACGCGCAGCGCACCGTCGCCGCACGCAATGACGATGGCGTCAGTGCTCACTTCGAGAACGGTACCGGGCGTGGCGCCCGGCTTGCCCGCCACGGCGCTCGCGCGCCACAGCTTGACGGGGGTGTCGTGCACCGTGCCGAGGGCGCCCGGGAACGGATCGAACGCCCGCACCTGACGCGCCAGCGCCTCGGCCGACTTGTGCCAGTCGAGCACGGCTTCCTGTTTGGCGATCTTCTCCGCGTAGGTCACGCCGGCTTCGGGCTGGGCAACAGACGGCAGATGCCCGTCGCGCGCGAGTTGATGCAACGCATCGACGATCAGCTTGCCGCCCAGCGCCGCCATGCGGTCGTGCAGCACGGCGGTGGTGTCTTCCGGACCGATGGGCTCCGCCTCGCGCAGAATCATGGCGCCCGTATCGAGGCCCGCATCCATCTGCATGATGGTGATGCCGGTCTCGGCGTCGCCCGACTCGATGGCGCGATGAATCGGCGCAGCGCCTCGCCAGCGCGGCAGCAGCGAAGCGTGGATGTTCAGGCAACCGTAGCGCGGCAGATCGAGCACTTCCTGCGGCAGGATCAGGCCGTAGGCCGCCACCACCATGACGTCGGGCGCGAGCGCGCGCAGTTGTTCGATAGCGGCAGCGGCCTCTTCCGGGTACTTGCCGTTACGACGCAGCGACGGCGGCTGCGATACCGGCATGCCGTGCGCCTGCGCGTACCGTTTGACCGGGCTGGCTTGCAGCTTCATCCCGCGTCCCGCAGGACGGTCCGGCTGAGTGAGTACCAACTCGACGGGAAAGCCGGCGGCATCGATAGCGGCGAGCGCGGTTTGTGCGAATTCCGGCGTACCGGCGAAGACGATGCGAAGCGTCATGACGAACTTTCTCCTGCGGAACGCGGTAACTTACTTGACGGTGGCGGTGCCGGGAGCGCCCGGCGCGACGAACGCGCGGAACCGCTCATTGGTGTCGCCTGCCCGGCCGCCCTGCCAGATCTCGCGCCAACCGTCCGGCGCGGGAATGCGTGCGTTGGCCTTGTCGAGCAACAGCAGCACGCCGCAACGCGACGCCTGCGCCAGGTCCGGAAGCTGCACCGGACGCACATCGATGAAATAGTCGAGCATCGCGCGCTCCGACTCGCCGACGTTGAACGAGCCGATGCAAGCGTTCGCGACCGGCGCGCCCGACGGCGCCACCTGCGCGAGCGAGTCGCGCAGTTCGGCGAAGGGTGTGCGATAGCTGCGGGCCTCGTTGATCCAGGGCAGCAGCAGCGTCGAGAGCGTTCCCCAGACGAACATCAGCCCGGCGAAACCGAAGACGAGCGCACCCAACTGACGGCGATGCACGATGGCCGTCACCCACAGCGCTGCAATGACGAGTGCCGAGAGCACGAGCCCTGGCGAAAACGGCAGCACGTAGTCGAGCGGCAGCCACTTGCCGATCGGGCCGGCCGCGACGTGTCCGTTGCCGGTCAGTTGCAGGCCCCAGCGCACCCACAGGAACACGCCCAGCACGCTCATGAGTACGAGCGCCACGCCAGACCACGTCTTCTCCAGCCATGCCGGCAGGCGCACGCCCGCGCCGAGCACGGCGATAGCCGGGAAGAGCGACAACATATAGATATCGCGGATGGCCGACGAGACCACGAGCGTGAGCACGAACAGTGCCGAGTACAGCCAGAGCATGGCCTGCTCCGGGCGCTCGTTCAGCAAGCCCCGCACCCCGCCACCCTGCCGCAATTGCGCAATCAACGCGCCGAGGGCGAGCCAGCCCGCCGGGAACGTCAGCCCGATGAGGCTCGTGAGATCGTTCCAGTACGATTTGCGCTCGCCGCCGAGATGCACGAAGCCGAAGAACCGGCCGAAGTTGTTGTCCCAGAACCATTCGATGAAGAGCGGCTCGGAGGCGTGCCAGAACAACACCGGCCAGATGACGACCCAGGGCAGCGCCGCGAGCACCGCCCACGCGAGCGCGGCGGCATAGCGCCGGGTGCGATAGGCCGGCACGACGAGGACCGCGAGCGCGGTCAGCCCCAACACGCCGGGCACGAGCAAGCCCTTGCTCAGGAAGGCAATGCCGGCGCCCGTCCCGAACAGCAGTCCCCACAAGCGATTCGAATGCTCGGTTCTGGCCAGACGCGCCAATGCGGCGAGGGCAAGCGCGGCGCCTGCCAGTTGCGGCACGTCCGCCGTGAGCTTGTGAATATTCTCGATGGCCCCGAAGCTGCCGACCATCAACATGGGCGCGAGCCAATTGAACGTGTCCGCCTTGCTGGTACTGCTCGTGTTGTGCGTATCGGCCGGCCCGTAAAGACGCTGCGCCAGACGGCCGACACAGAGCACCGCCATCACGAGCCACGCGAGAACAGCGAGCTGGGCGCCATCGAAAACCGGCAGCACGCCGGATGCCAGGCGTGCGAAGAACGCGCCCGTCCAATACATGACAGGCGGCTTCTCCACGAACGGGTCGGCGGCCACGTGCGGCACGATCAGATCGTGGCCACGGAAGAAATTCAGGACCATGCCGACGGAATACGGCTCGTCGGCTTTCCAGGGGTCACGGTCGAAAAGGCCGGCCAGCAGGAAGGCGAACAGGAGCGTGGCGCTTAGCCAGTAAATCGTGCGGGTGCGGGAGGACGACGAAGTGATGGCGATGGACATCTCGGCAAACAGTCGGGAGTTGGCCCGACGGCAGACGTTCGAGACGCTCCGTCGCAGCGGCAGAAAGCGGGCTCAGGGCCCGCGAGCGCTGCAAGTATAGAGGACTTTACCGGACGCGCCCACGCCGGGCGGCCGGGCGGGGTCAGTCGGGATCAGGCGCGCTCGACCTGCTTCTTCATCTTATGTTTGATGCGGTTGCGCTTGAGCGGCGAGAGGTACTCGACGAACACGCGTCCCTTGAGGTGATCCATCTCGTGCTGGATGCACACGGCGAGCAGGCCGTCGGCGTCCAGTTCGAACTTCTCGCCCTTCTCGTTCAGGGCACGCACGCGCACGCGGTCGGCACGCTCGACTTCGTCATAGATGCCGGGCACCGAGAGGCAGCCCTCTTCGTAGACTTTCTGTTCGTCGCTGCGCCAGACGATTTCGGGATTGATGAACACGCGCAGTTCGTCGCGCGTTTCCGAGAGATCCATCACGATGACCTGCTCGTGCACGTCGACCTGCGTGGCCGCGAGGCCAATGCCGGGGGCGTCGTACATGGTCTCGGCCATGTCCTTGACGAGTTGGCGGATCCGGTCGTCGACCTGGGCGACCGGCTTGGCCACCTTGTGCAGACGCGGATCGGGGTATTGAAGAATTGTCAGTAAGGCCATGATGAAAACGGGAATTCGCCGCATTGCCTTGGGGTGGACGCGAACGCACAATCTTGCGATGGTGACTGTGTCGCGAAGCTCTCTCGAGGGTTTCTCTGAAGCGCCTCAAAAGCTCGTAGCGCAGGCAATTTCAGCCCTGGCCCCCCGGTCAATGCTTACCGGATAATGAAAAATTTTAGCATAGCGCCCCTATCGGCGCTGGCGGCCGGCGATGCCCTGCCCGCCCGAGACCCCCGCGCCGGCGCCGCTTTTGGCGCTCCGCGCGACACGCTCCTTCACGGCGACGCAGGCGTCGCCAGTACGCTTTATGACGACGGCAACGCCCCAGCCCCCGACAGCCAACAGATCGGTGCCGACCGTGAGGAAATCAAGGACTGGCTTCGTCTGTGTCACGCCCCCGGCGTGCCGCCCGCTGCGGTACGGCGCCTGCTGACGGTGTTCGGCCCGCCCCGGGCAATCTTCTGCGCGTCGCGTGCCGACCTCGCCCGCGTTCTGTCCGACGATCTCGTCGCCCGGCTGCTGGCGCCGGTCTGCGCCGATCTGTCCGAGCAGATCGCCCGCACCCTCGAGTGGGCGAGCCGACCGGGGTGCGCCGTCGTGACCTTGTCCGAATCGGCCTATCCGCAGGCGTTGCTCACGCTCGGCGACGCACCGCCCATTCTCTATTGCCGCGGCGACGTCGGTCTGCCAAACCGGGCGGGCGACATGGCGGCGGCCCTTGTGGGCAGCCGACGCGCCACGCCGCAGGGGCGCGACAACGCGCGGCACTTCGCTCAGGTGCTGGGTGACGCCGGCGTCACCGTCGTGTCTGGGCTGGCGGCCGGCATCGACGCCGCCGCACACGAGGGTGCGCTCGAGACGGCGGGGCGCACCTGTGCGGTCGTAGGAACAGGGGCCGACGTCGTCTACCCGGCGCGTCATCACGCACTGGCCGGGCGCATCGCCGAGCGCGGCCTGCTGCTCTCGGCGTTTCCCGTCGGTACCCCGCCCCGGCCGGATCATTTCCCGCGCCGCAACCGCCTGATCGCAGCGCTCGCACGGTGCACGGTGGTCGTCGAAGCCACCACGCACTCGGGCTCGCTCATCACGGCGCGTCTGGCAGGCGAACTAGGGCGGGACGTGCTCGCCATTCCCGGCTCGATCCACGCCCCGCAGAGCCGGGGCTGTCACACCCTGATCCGCGAAGGCGCCACGCTCGCGACGTCGCCCGAAGACGTCTTCGAGGCGCTGGGCATCGCGCCACCCGCCACCAAGATTGCCAAGCTTGATGCGAAGCCGCCTGAGGCGATGCCCGCACCACGCCCCGGCAGAATAAGACACGCCTCGCGAGGCGCGCCATCCCGTGGCCCCGCTGCCGACCTGTTCGACGTTGATGGCGACGGCGACGGGAACGCTCACGACGTGTCGCCTGTCCATGCCAGCATGACAACGTCGGCCAGCGTGTCGCCGGGCATGGCAGCGGTCCTGGAGGCGCTGGGTTATGATCCCGTCAGCGCGGACACCCTGTGCGAGCGCACCGGCCAGGGGATCACCGACGTGCTCGCGCACCTGAGCGTGCTCGAACTCGATGGCCGGCTTGCGCGTCTGCCCGGCGGCCGGTTTGTGCGGCTGACATCCTTAGACGTACGCTAGCGAATACCGGCCGACCGCGCTCAGGCGCCCATGGCCCATAGCGCATGAGGCACGGGTCAGGACCCACGCCTGAAAGATCCGGCAAAAGCTGCACGCCCCCAATTCCGAGATACCGACACCACCGACACCATGCCCGTTTTCGATCCCGTCGCCGACCGTTCCGCGCTGGCCGCCGCGCTGGCCGACGGCAACACGCGTCTCGTGGCTTGCTTGTGCGCGGCGTGGTGCGGCACCTGCCGCGAGTATGCGCAGACGTTTGAACAGTTGGCGGCGAGCCACCCGGCGCTGTGTTTCGTCTGGGTGGACATCGAGACGCACGCCGACTGGCTGGACGATCACGACATCGAGAACTTCCCGACCCTGCTGGTTCAGGACGCCTGCCAGCCGGCCGAACAGGCCCGTTTCTTTGGTCCGGTGCTGCCGGCCATCGGCATCCTCGAACGAATGCTCGATACCCGCGTGCTGGGCGACGCCACCGTTGCCGCCCCCGCGCTGCGCGAGCACCTTCTTGCCGGATAACGCCTGCCGGAACCGGGCGACGGGAACGCCCCGGCGCGGCGTGGTACCGTGCCACACCCCTGACGCTGCCTCGCCGGCCCCATGCTTGCCGCCGGCCAGCGACGCGCTTATGATGTGCCGCTTTCAGGCACGCCTTGTGCCCGATTCGGCGGCAACGCCGAATTGGCTATATGTTATAAAGCCAACGAATGTCGCTTGGCGACACCCCCTCAACATTACCTAACGTCATGTCAAAAGCTCTGATCATTGCCGAGAAACCGTCTGTCGCGAATGACATCGCGCGGGCGTTGGGCGGCTTTACCAAGCATGACGAGTACTTCGAGAACGACGAATACGTCGTCTCGTCGGCGGTTGGCCACCTCGTCGAAATCGGCGCGCCGGAAGACTATGAAGTCAAACGCGGCAAGTGGAGCTTCGCCAACCTTCCCGTGATTCCCCCGCATTTCGACCTCAAGCCGATCGCCAAGAGCGAGTCGCGCCTGAAGGTGCTCACCCGTCTCATCAAGCGCAAGGACGTGGATGTCCTGATCAACGCCTGTGACGCGGGGCGCGAAGGGGAACTGATTTTCCGTCTGATTGCGCAACACGCGAAGGCGAAGCAGCCGATCCAGCGTCTGTGGCTGCAATCGATGACGCCGCAGTCGATTCGCGACGGCTTCAAGCGCCTGCGCTCCGACGACGACATGCTGCCGCTGGCCGATGCCGCGCGCAGCCGGGCCGAAGCCGACTGGCTGGTGGGCATCAACGGCACGCGTGCCATGACCGCCTTCAACAGCAAGGGCGGCGGCTTCTTCCTGACGACGGTCGGTCGCGTGCAAACGCCGACTCTGTCGATCGTGGTGGAGCGCGAAGAGAAGATTCGCAAGTTCGTCTCGCGCGACTACTGGGAAGTGAAGGCCGAGTTCGTCGCTGCCGCCGGCTTTTACGAGGGCCGCTGGTTCGACCCGGGCTTCAAGCGCAACGAATTCGATCCTGAGCAGCGCGATTCGCGTCTGTGGAGCGTGGCAGCGGCCGAATCGGTCGTGGCCGCAGTGCGCGGCAAGCATGGCACCGTCACGGAAGAGTCGAAGCCGTCGTCGCAACTCTCGCCGCTGCTGTTCGACCTGACGAGCCTACAGCGCGAAGCCAACAGCCGCTTCGGCTTCTCCGCGAAGAACACGCTGGGTCTGGCGCAGGCGCTGTACGAAAAGCACAAGGTGCTGACGTACCCGCGTACCGATGCGCGCGCCCTGCCGGAAGACTATCTGGACACCGTCAAAGAGACGATGGCGGTGCTCAAGGAGAGCAACAACTATCACCAGTTCGCCAACCAGGTCCTGAGCAAGGGCTGGGTCAAGCCGAACAAGCGGATCTTCGACAACAGCAAGATCAGCGATCACTTCGCCATCATCCCGACGCTGCAAGCGCCGAAGAACCTCTCCGAGCCGGAGCAGAAGCTGTACGACCTCGTGGTCAAGCGCTTCCTGGCGGTGTTCTTCCCGGCGGCCGAATCGCTCGTGACGACGCGCATCACGGAAGTGGTCGGCCATCACTTCAAGACCGAAGGCAAGGTGCTGGTCAACGCGGGCTGGCTCGCCATCTACGGCAAGGAAGGCGCGGGCGACGGCAAAGACAGCAAGGACGCCAAGGAAGACCAGCCGAACCTCGTGCCGGTCGCGAAGGACGAGAAGGTCGGTGTGGACAAGGTCGAAGCGGTCGGCTTGCAGACCAAGCCGCCGGCGCGCTACAGCGAAGCGACGCTGCTCTCCGCCATGGAAGGCGCGGGCAAGCTCGTGGAAGACGGCGAACTGCGCGAGGCGATGGCGGGCAAGGGGCTGGGCACACCGGCAACGCGCGCGGCCATCATCGAAGGCTTGCTGACGGAAAAGTACCTCGTGCGCGAAGGCCGCGAGTTGCATCCGACGGCCAAGGCGTTCCAGTTGATGACGCTGCTGCGCGGCCTCGGCGTGGATGAACTCACGCTGCCCGAGCTCACGGGCGAGTGGGAAGCCAAGCTCTCGCAGATCGAGCGCGGCGGCCTCAAGCGTGACGAGTTCATGCAAGAGATCGCGCAAATGACGCAGACCATCGTCAAGCGCGCGAAGGAATACGACTCGGACACGATCCCTGGCGACTACGCTACGCTCACAACGCCGTGCCCGCATTGCGGCGGCGTGGTCAAAGAGAACTACCGCCGTTTCGCGTGCACGAACTGTAGCTTCTCGATCTCGAAGATTCCGGGCGGACGTCAGTTTGAAATTCCGGAAGTCGAAGAACTGCTCAAGAACAAGACGATCGGACCGCTGTCGGGTTTTCGCAGCAAGATGGGGCGTCCGTTCTCGGCCATTATCAAGCTCTCGCCCGATGCCGAAATGGGCTACAAGCTCGAGTTCGACTTCGGCCAGGACAACGGCGACGAAGACGGCGAAGCGCCGGACTTCACCGGACAGGAGCCGGTGGGCCATTGCCCGAAGTGCAACGCGCGGGTGTTCGAGCACGGCATGCGTTATGTCTGTGAAAACGCCGTGGCCAATCCGAAGACCTGCGACTTCACGTCCGGCAAGGTGATTCTCCAGCAGGAGATCTCACGCGAGCAGATTCACAAGTTGCTTACCGAAGGCAAGACGGATCTGCTGACGAGCTTCAAGTCGTCGCGCACGGGCCGCACGTTCAAGGCCTATCTGGCCAAGCAGAAGGACGGCAAGATCGGCTTCGAATTCGAGGCGAAGGCGCCGAAGAAGACGGCGGCGAAGGCAGGCGACGCCGGTGATGCCGAAGGCGACGAGAAGGCCGCACCGGCACGCAAGACGGCAGCGAAGACCGCAGCCGCCAAGGCACCGGCCAAGGCGCCGGCGAAGAAGGCGGCGGCCAAAAAGACGACAGCGAAGGCCAAACCGGCCACGAAGTCGGCCTCCGTCGCCTCGGACGATGCCTCGGCTTCCTTCGACGAAGACGACGCACCGTTCTGAGCGGGTCGAGTCCCGCATCGCCCCATGCGTCGCATCGCAGGGCACGCAGGGCAATGAAAAACGGCCACTTCCTCACGGGAGTGGCCGTTTTGCCATCTGGCGGTGCGAACTACGTCACAACGGAAGTTCGGTGGTCGGCGTGGTCGGTGACGGCAGCTTGGGCGGCACCCAGCGCTCGGCGGCTGAAATGCCTTCGTTCTGACGGAAATATTCGACCGTCAGGTCGATGAAACCACGCGTCTTGGCCGACAGATACTTGCGGCTCGGGTAGACGAGCGAGACATCGACCGGTGTTTGCGAGAAGTTGCGCAGCAGCGCGACCAGATCGCCGTCGCGCACGTCGTTGCCCACGAGATACGACGGCAGGAACGCGATGCCGTGTCCCAGCAGCACAGACTGACGCAGCAGCGCCGTGTTGTTGCAGATGAACTTGTTCTGCACGCGCACACGCACTTCGCCATCCGGGCCGGAAAACACGCGGTCTTCGCTCCAGAAGTCGTTCGGCAGGCCCAGCACGCCGTGCTCGCCCAGCTCCTGCGGCGTCACGGGTTCCCCGTGTTCGGCGATGTAGGCCGGCGACGCGCAGAGCATCACGCGTGTTTCGGCGAGCACACGCGAAATCAGGCTTTCGCTGTTGATCATGCGCGTGAGCAGAATGCCGCAGTCGTAGCCTTCTTCCACCAGATCGATCGCACGATCGGTCAGCGTGAGGTCGACCACCACCTTCGGGTGCATCTCCTGATACTTCTTGACGAGCGGGGCGAGGTTTCGCAAGCCGAACGAGACCGGCGCGACAACCTTCAGCGTGCCTTTCGGATCGCGCGATGCGCTGGAGATGAGGGCATCGGCCTCGTCGACTTCGTCGATGATCTGCCGGCAGCGTTCGAGATACACCTGCCCGGCGCCGGTCAGCGACAGGCTGCGAGTGGTGCGGTTGAGAAGACGAACGCCGAGGTGCGATTCCAGTTCTGCGACGTGCCGCGTGACCACCGCGGCCGACAGATCCATCTGGGCAGCGGTACGGGCAAAGCTCCCGTTGTCGGCCACCTTGACGAAAACGCGCATCGATTGCAGTCGGTCCATGTTCTTTCCAATCGTGATGTGCCGAGTCGTTCCGGCAAAAACGAGCATGGGCGGGCCGGTAATTTACCGGCACTGCGGCACTGCGGATCTGCGGAATACCCGCGGGCACCGGCCGGACCGCCGCCCCGGACCGTTCCAGAGCGTGCCGCGCCGTGCCGCCAGGGCTGTCGACACGGCGGGGAGACTTCAACAAGGCGTAGCTTACCGTAGACCGCCAAAATTTGCCTGCGGCGGCAATGATTTCGGCGCACGTCTGCCGTGTTGCGTGCGCATCGTGACGCCCAAACCGGCATCCGTCGCCGATTTTCACGCAACATCGTCGTCGATCGCGCTTCTCACGCGCAGCTTCCCCACCGCCAGCGGAAGGTTTGACGCAGGTCAGGGCGAGGCGTTCGGCGCGACGCTACAGTCGTATATCAGCTATCGTTACAGGCTTCGTCATGAATTCCCTCCCCCTGTTGTCGACGCCTTGCGCCAATGCCTCAACCGCCGGCGAGTCGCACACCGGTTCGCCCTGCCCCGGCTGTCAGTCGCGCGCGTCAACCCAAGGCCAGGGACAGGCGCAGTGCGCGACACACTCGGCACCGCGCACCGCTGCCGCCGCCGCAGCCGCCACGTACGCGCCGATTCACTTCGATGCGCGGCTGCTCGGCCGATATGACGTCAACGGCCCGCGCTACACGTCGTACCCGACGGCACTGCAATTCCGCGACGACTTCGATGCCAGCGACTACGCGCGCGCGGCGGCTCAGTCCAAGCGCACCGGCAAGCCACTCTCGCTCTACGTGCACATTCCGTTCTGCGACACGGTGTGCTTCTACTGCGCGTGCACCAAAGTCGTCACCCACAATCGCGCTCACGCCGATGCCTATGTCGCGCGTCTGCACACGGAAATGGCACGTCAGGCGTCGCTGATGGGTTCCGGACGCGCACTCACGCAAATGCATTGGGGCGGCGGCACGCCCACGTTTCTCTCACTGGAACAGATCGCCTCGCTCATCGACACCATCAGCCGCCAGTTCGTGATGACGCCCGATGACAGCGCCGAGTACTCCATCGAGATCGACCCACGCAGCGCGGGGCCGGCGTCGATTCGCGCACTGCGCGCCCTCGGCTTCAATCGGCTGTCCATCGGGGTGCAGGATTTCGATCCTCGTGTGCAGCAAGCCATTCACCGCGTGCAACCGCGAGCGTTGGTCGAAGCCGCACTCGACGCCGCACGAAGCTGCGGTTTCCGTTCCGTCAATTTCGACTTGATCTACGGCTTGCCTCACCAGACACCGGAATCGTTCTCGAACACCCTCGACGCTGTGATCGAGATGGCGCCGGAGCGTCTGTCGGTCTTCAGCTATGCGCACTTGCCGCAGCAATTCAAGATGCAGCGTTGCCTGCCCGACGCCTTGCCTAACGGCCCGCAGAAGCTCGCGCTGTTGCAGACGATCATCGCGCGGCTGAGTGCTGCGGGCTACGTGTACATCGGCATGGATCACTTTGCGCGTCCCGACGACGAACTTGCCCTCGCGCAAGCGGCAGGCACCTTGCATCGCAACTTTCAGGGGTACAGCACGCGGGCGGATTGCGATCTCGTGGGGGTCGGCATGTCGGCCATCGGTCGCGTGGGCGATAGCTACGCACAGAACGCCAAGACCCTGAAGACGTATTACGAAGCCATCGATGCCGGCGGTCTCGCGATTGCGCGCGGCGTGCGCCTCGATAAAGACGACCATATCCGGCGCGACGTCATTTCACGCCTGATGTGCCATATGTCGCTGGACTTCGCAGCCGTCGGGCAGGCACACGACATCGATTTCGTCGCCTACTTCGCGAACGAACTCGGCGAGCTGGCCGATCTGGCGGCCGACGCGCTCGTGGCCATCGATGCCCGCGGACTGCGCATCTTGCCCGCGGGACGTCTGCTGGTGCGTGTCGTCGCGCAGGTCTTCGACCGCTATCGCCGCAGCGCCGCGAGCACGCGTTGCGCGAAAGTGATGTGATCCAAACGCGTGGTCGCGGCTCAGCGCAGACCACAAAAAGAAACGCCCGGTGAAGATCCCACCGGGCGTTGTCATTGCGAACGTCGACGCGTCAGCAGCAGCGTCCGCCGCTCTTGCCGCCGTAGCGTGCTTCCTGCCGCTCCCGGAAGAAGGCTTCGTAGCTCATGGCCTCCTGGTCAGGGTGCGTGTCCCGCATGTGCGCCACATACGTCTCGTAGTCGGGCAGGCCGACCATCAGGCGCATGGCCTGCCCCAGATACCGGCCGACCTTACTGACTTCATCGAGCATGGCGCGCTCCCTGTGCTCAGACCCGACGGCCTGCCGGCATGGGCTCGAACGGCGTTTCGCTCGCCGTCGGCCGGTTGGCCCGACGGGCCACCAGGATGGTGCGCACGCCGAAGACCGCCACGGCCACCACCACGAACATGAAGACACCGGCGAGCGTTGCATCGACGTAATCGTTGAACACGATCTGCCGCATCTGCGCCACCGACTTGGCCGGGGCGAGCAGCTTGCCGTCGGCGAGCGCCGCCTGATACTTCGCTGCATGGGCGAGGAAGCCGACCTTCGGATCCGGATCGAACATCTTCTGCCATCCGGCGGTGAGCGTGCAGGCGAGCAACCACAGCGTCGGCAGGATCGTCACCCAGGCGAAGCGCTCACGCTTGAGCTTGAAGAGCACGCACGTCGCGAGAATCAGTGCGATGGCAGCCAGCATCTGGTTGGAGATACCGAACAGCGGCCACAGCGTGTTGATGCCGCCGAGCGGATCGACCACGCCCTGATAGAGGAAGTAGCCCCACGCGGCCACGCAAAGCGCCGTGGCGATCAGGTTAGCGGGCAACGACTCGGTGCGCTTGAGCGACGGCACGAACGTGCCGAGCAGATCCTGCAACATGAAGCGTCCGGCGCGTGTGCCGGCGTCGACCGCCGTCAGAATGAACAGCGCTTCGAACAGAATGGCGAAGTGATACCAGAACGCCATCATCGCTTCGCCACCCACGACCTGATGCAGGATGTGCGCCATGCCCACCGCCAGCGTCGGTGCGCCACCGGCACGCGAGATGATCGTGTTCTCGCCGACCGCGTGAGCGGTTGCAGTCAACACGTCGGGCGTGATGGAGAAGCCCCAGCCCGAGACGACTTGCGCGACCGCTTCCGGCGTCGTACCGATCACGGCGGCCGGGCTGTTCATCGCGAAGTACACGCCCGGATCGATCACCGACGCGGCGACCAGCGCCATGATGGCCACGAACGATTCCATCAACATGCCGCCGTAGCCGATGAAGCGTGCGTTGAGTTCGTTATCGAGCAGCTTGGGCGTGGTGCCCGACGAGATCAGCGCATGGAAACCGGACACGGCACCGCACGCGATCGTGATGAAGAGGAACGGGAACAGCTTGCCTGACCAGACCGGGCCGCTGCCGTCGACGAACTGCGTGAGCGCCGGCATCTTCAGTTCGGGCGCGACGACCAGAATGCCGATGGCGAGTGCCAGAATCGTGCCGATCTTCAGGAACGTCGACAGATAGTCGCGCGGCGCGAGCAGCAGCCACACCGGCAACACCGACGCCACGAAGCCGTAGCCGATCAACATCCACGTGAGTTGCTTGCCGTCGAACGTGAACAGCGGTGCGAGGGCCGCGCTGTCGTGCACGCTCTGACCGAAGTAGATCGCGGCCATGAGCATCACGAAGCCGATGATCGACACTTCGCCGATGCGGCCCGGGCGAATGAAGCGCGTATAGATGCCCATGAAGAGCGCGATCGGAATCGTCAGCCCGACGGTGAACGTGCCCCACGGCGAGCCGGTGAGCGCCTTGACCACGATCAGCGCGAGCACGGCGAGAATGATGATCATGATGAGGAACGCGCCGAACAACGCGATCACGCCGGGGATCATGCCGAGTTCTGACTTCACGAGATCGCCCAGCGAACGGCCGTCGCGACGCGTGGAGATGAACAGCACCATGAAGTCCTGCACGGCGCCAGCGAACACCACCCCGGCGAGAATCCACAGCATGCCGGGCAGATAGCCCATCTGTGCGGCGAGCACGGGGCCGACGAGCGGCCCGGCGCCGGCAATCGCGGCGAAGTGGTGACCGAACAGCACGTAGCGGTTGGTCGGCACGTAGTCCAGTCCGTCGTTATGACGCCAGGCCGGCGTCATACGCGTGCCGTCGAGTTGCGCCACACGCGTGGCGATGAACTTGCTGTAGAAGCGATACGCGATCAGATAAACGCAGACTGCTGCGATCACGATCCAGAGTGCGCTGACGGTTTCGCCGCGCGAGAGTGCTACCGTGCCGAGCGCGCATGCGCCGACGACGGCCACCGCTGCCCAGGGCAGTTGTTGCCAGATGCGATTCATTGTCTCTCCTCGGAACTGCCTCTTTCGGGCAGCAACCCGGGACCGCGCCGTTGCAGCGCTGTCCCGCCTCTTGGTACGGCGTCGTCAAGACGCCTCGAATCGTGACTCACTGCGGCCGCCCCTCTTTTGGGGGTCTGCGTACAGCGAGGGCCGGAGACATGGCGCGCAGCGACACCGCGCGGACATGCGAATCTGCACAACACGGGCAATAAGCTTGCGAGTTACACTCGGCAGCCCCGGCCACGATTCGGCGTGTAGTATTGGCGTTTGCCTATCGCGCCACAAGCGCGGAACTACGCAGATCCGCTACGTGCTATTACGTAGCGCGATGCCGTAAAACACGGCATGGCAAGTCTTTCGAATGTCATGAATCTCCGACAGAAATTTTTCGTCCTCGCGTTATTGCCGGTCGCATTGGCGATGGTCGCCATCGCGCTGGCCGTGCGACATCAAGGCATAGAGCTTTCGCGCGCTCAGCACGAAGCCGTGCAGACCACCTCGCTGGCCAACAAGCGGGCCGAGCTGCTGCATTACGTGGGGCTTGCGCGCAACGCCATCGAGCCGCTTTACGACGGTCCCGATACGCCCGCCGCTCGCGAGCAAGCGCTCGCCACACTCGCGCGCATGGAGTTCGGCAAGGACGGTTACTTCTTCGTCTACGATCTCGAAGGCCGCAGCCTGATGCACCCGCGTCAGCCCGAGCTTGTCGGTCACAACCTCTGGTCGCTCAAAGACAAGTCGGGCGCGCCCACGATCCAGCGGCTGATCGCGGCGGCACGCGCAGGCGGCGGCTACGTACAGTACGCGTGGGAGAAGCCGTCCCGTCAGCAAATGACACCGAAGCTCGGCTACGTGATCGCCCTGCCGCGCTGGAACTGGATGATCGGCACGGGGATTTATCTCGACGATGTCGAAGCCACGCTGCGCGAGTCGGATGACCGCGCGCAGGAGAACATCGACCGCACGCTGGTCTGGATCACGCTGATCGCTTCCTCCTGTCTGGCAATCGTGGCCTTGTGCGGACTCGTGGTGAACATCACGGAGCTCAAGACGGCCGACGTGAAGCTGCGTCAACTGGCGCGCCAGGTCGTGCAGTCGCAGGAACTCGAGCGCTCACGCATCTCGCGCGAGTTGCACGATGGCATCAGTCAACTCCTCGTCTCGGTCAAGTTGTTGCTGGAGTCGGCATCGATGCGGCTACCGGGTTCCCCGGCCGCGGCGAGCAGCACGCTGGGCGTTGCCATCGAGCGACTGAACGGCACACTTGGCGAAGTCCGACGAATCTCGCAGGCGCTGCGCCCGGCCATGCTCGACGATCTCGGTCTGGCCGCCGCCATCGATCAACTGGCCCGGGAATTCGGTTCGCACGCGGGCCTGCCAGTCGAGATGAATGTCGAAGGCGACGCGCCGGTGCTGGACGACAACATCAAGACGATGCTCTACCGCATCGCGCAGGAAGCGCTGACCAACATCGAGCGCCATGCGCAGGCGTCGCGCGTCTCGATCCTGCTGATCTTCAAACCCGACGGCATTCACCTGTCGATTGCCGACAACGGCCGCGGCTTCGATGTGACCGACGTGCACCACGATCCCAGCCACGGCATTGGCTTGCGCAACATGCGCGAGCGACTCGATGCCGTTGGCGGTGTCCTCGGGATTCAATCGTGGCCCGGCCTCACCACCATCAGCGCGTGGGTGCCCCTCACGCCCGCCGCCGTGAAAGCGGCGCTTCGTGCAACAACACGCAAATGATGCAAGCTCCCCCTATCCGGTTGTTGTTGATCGACGATCACCCGCTCGTACGCGACGGCTTGCGTGCGCGATTCGATGCCGCCCCCAACCTTCAGGTCGTGGGAGAAGCGGGCAATGCGCAGGAAGCGCTCGCGCGGGCGAAGACATCGTCGCCCGATCTCGCGCTCATGGACATCAGCATGCGCGGCACGAACGGCATCGAACTGACGGCGCAGTTTCGCGAACAGTTTCCGCACATCGCCGTGCTGATCCTCTCGATGCACGACAACGCCGAATATGTGCGTCAGGCCGTGCGAGCCGGTGCCCGCGGCTATGTGCTCAAGGACGCGCCTGCGCACGAGATCGTGACCGCCATCGAACGTGTCGCGCGAGGTGACGCGTACTACAGTGCAGCGATTGCCGCGCGCGTGGTGCAAGCCTCGACGTCGCACGCTCCCATCGACTCGCTCACGCCGCGCGAGCGCGAAATCCTCACGCGCATTGCCCACGGACTGGCGAACAAGCAGATAGCGACGGAAATGGATTTGTCGGTTCGGACCGTGGAGACACACCGGCTCAATATCAAGCGCAAGCTCGGCATCGAAGGTCAGGCGGAGCTGATCAAATTCGCGGTGGAGAATCGTTTGTGATTCGACGGTGAGTTGTCGCGGTCCGTCATCGGATCAGTCATGAGATCAAGCGTGAAATCCATTGCGGGTTCAATGCAGAAATGGGTTGTACACCTCCACACCGGTATGGGTGAAATCCTTGACGTTGCGCGTGACGACCACGAGCTGATGCACCAACGCCGTGGCGGCAATCAGCTTGTCGATGGGGTGTTCCTGATGGGACATGCGCATGCGGCCCCACACGTTGCAAATGGTTTGATTGATGTCGAGAATGCGACCGTCGAAGTCATGCTTCACCGACTCTACCCAACTCTCCATGAGGGCTGCCTGCGAGATGTCGTTTCGGTATCGCAGCTTGCAGGCACCACGTCGCAATTCCCCCAACGTCAGCACCGACAAGTAACGGGGCAAGCCGCCAGCAACGGCGTGCCGCATGAATCGCTGCACGCCGACATCACAGCGCCCCGACTTGCGAAATTCGCTGACGACGTTGGTATCGAGTAAATACATCGCCGACCTCGGCAAGCGTTAATTGACCCGTTCGAAATCGCTGTCGAGTCCAACATTCGGTATGGCCATCAGTGCGTCCTCGAACGATCGGTATCCCGGCCGACGCGCCACGTTATCCAGAATCGTCAGCACCTCTTCCTCCGGCGTTCTTCCATACATCGCCGCACGCGATCGAATCGATCGCATGAGTTGTTCATCAATCCCCTCAATCAGCATCATGTGCATAAGCCCCTCCATTCGTTCGTAAACCGAAATTGTCGTTCGATTCGAACATGCGAACGACAGGAGAAATGCTAGCACCGGAGAACTGTCGAATACCGTCCGGAACCTTGCCCCGCGCACCTTTCGGAAGTATCACAAGCCAACAAAAATCCCACCGAAGTTTCCCTCGGTGGGATCGTTTCTTACACGGCAACGGCATTACCGGCAACGCCGGCGATCACACGCAATCGCACGCGATCAGCGCATCGCCGTGCCTGACATCATCAGACACCCATCAAGACTTCAGGCGACGCTCGATGTCGGCCTTCGTGTCGAGCAGCGCCTGCGGCAGGTGATGCTTGAGCGTGTCGAACAGCTCGGCGTGAAGCTTCAGTTCTTCATGCCATGCGGCCGGGTCCATCGACGTCACGTCGTCGAACTGCGCCGGCGTGAACGACAGGCCGTTCCAGTTCAGATCTTCGTAACGCGGCGTGATGCCGAACGCATTCTCCACGCCTTGTGCCGTGCCATCGATACGGCCGAGCATCCACGCCAGCACGCGCATGTTCTCGCCGAAGCCGGGCCACACGAACTTGCCGTCCGCGCCCTTGCGGAACCAGTTCACGCAGTAGATCTTCGGCAACTTCGCGCCCATCTTGTCGAGATGCGCGCCGGTGTCGAGCCAGTGCTGGAAGTAGTCGCTCATGTTGTAGCCGCAGAACGGCAGCATGGCGAACGGATCGCGACGTACCACGCCCTGCTGACCCGCGGCAGCGGCTGTCGTCTCCGAGCCCATCGTCGCGGCCATGTACACGCCCTCGGTCCAGTCGCGCGCTTCCGTGACCAGCGGCACGGTCGTCGAACGACGGCCGCCGAAGATGAACGCGTCGATCGCCACACCAGCCGGATTCTCCCAGTCGGCATCGATCGACGGACATTGCGACGCGGGCGCCGTGAAGCGCGAGTTCGGATGCGCTGCCTTGCGGCCCGATTCCTTCCCGATCTGCGGCGTCCAGTCCTTGCCCTGCCAGTCGATGAGATGGTCGGGGGGCGTGTCGGTCAGACCTTCCCACCACACATCGCCGTCGTCTGTGAGCGCCACGTTGGTGAAGATGACGTTCTCGCCGAGCGTGGCCAGCGCGTTCGGGTTGGTCTTCTCGCTCGTGCCCGGTGCCACGCCGAAGAAGCCGGCTTCCGGGTTGATCGCGTACAAACGCCCGTCGCGGCCCGGCTTGATCCACGCGATGTCGTCACCGATGGTCTCGACCTTCCAGCCCTCGAAGCCCTTCGGCGGAATCAGCATCGCGAAGTTGGTCTTGCCACAAGCCGACGGGAAGGCCGCCGCCACGTGGTACTTCTTGCCCTCGGGCGACGTCACGCCGAGGATCAGCATGTGTTCGGCCAGCCAGCCTTCGTCGCGACCCATCTTCGAGGCGATGCGCAGCGCGAAGCACTTCTTGCCCAGCAGCGCGTTGCCGCCGTAGCCCGAGCCGTAACTCCAGATCTCGCGCGACTCCGGGAAGTGAACGATGTACTTCGTGTCGTTGCACGGCCATGCCACGTCCTTTTCACCAGCGGCGAGCGGCTTGCCGACCGTATGCACGCACGGCACGAACTCGCCGTCGGTGCCGAGCACGTCGTACACTGCGCGGCCCATGCGCGTCATGATGCGCATGTTCACGGCCACGTAAGGCGTGTCGGACAATTCCACACCGATGTGAGCGATCGGCGAGCCGAGCGGTCCCATCGAGAACGGCACGACATACATCGTGCGACCGCGCATGCAACCCTGGAACAGGCCATCGAGCGTCGTGCGCATTTCACGCGGATCGATCCAGTGGTTGGTCGGGCCGGCATCTTCGCGTTTTTCGCTACAGATGAACGTGCGGTCTTCCACACGCGCCACGTCCGACGGATCGGACAGCGCGAGAAACGAGTTCGGACGCTTGGCAGGGTTGAGCCGCTTCATCGTACCGGCGGCCACCATCTGTTCGCACAGACGGTCGTATTCCTCCTGCGAACCGTCGCACCAGACGACACGCTCGGGCTGCGTGATCGTCGCGATGTGCGACACCCAATCGATCAGCTTGCGGTGACGCACCCAGCCGGGCAGATCACGTGTGGCGACATTGGACGAGGAGGAGGCGTTGGGCGCGCTGGCGCCCACACTGGCTTGCGTCATGGGGATTGTCTCCATGCAGAGTCGAGAAATCGATGCGGACGACGGGCGTCCGCCGAGCGGGCACCTTGAATCGCCGGGCCGCCCCTCCGGTCGGGGATACCGGAAGGGCAAACGTGCCCCGGCGATTGCCCCGGGCGCCGGGAATCCGGACGCTCGCAGGCTCAGGCCGCGTGAAGTAGGGAGCGTGTTGTGCGTCTCGCGACGCACGCAACAGCACACGCAGGAAGGCAGGAGGCAACACGCGCACCGATACGTGCGCTTCAGGCGTCTCGTTCACCAGGTCCGACTTGCGTTTGCGGGGTGGATTCGATTTTTTGCCATCGTGTTGAGGCGGTTTCGCCATGGTTGCCAGGACACCTGCCATACTATGCAAAACGAGGCGTCAGCATACCACCGCGCAAATCGCGCCGGTGCTGCGTCGCAACAAGGCCGGCGGGGGATTTGCCCCGATAGACGCCGCCCGTGTCAACGACCAGAACGCCCGCCAGTGCGGCGGCCTCAGACAATTGTTCCGTCCGCGCAGGACGCCTGTCCCGCGCCGATCCGATTACGTTTCGCCATGAAAATTGCCATTCTCGACGACTATCAGGACGCCGTTCGCAAGCTCGACTGCTTCTCCCTGCTGGCCGGTCATGACGTCAAGGTCTTCAACAACACGGTCAAAGGCGTCGGGCAACTCACGGCTCGCGTCGGCGAAGCCGAAGTGCTCGTACTGATTCGCGAACGCACCGCCATCACCGCGCAGCTCATCGACAAACTGCCACGTCTGCGAATCATCAGTCAGACCGGCCGCGCCGGCAATCACATCGATATCGACGCCTGCACCGCCCGTGGCGTGGCCGTGCTCGAAGGCGTGGGCTCGCCCATCGCGCCGGCCGAACTCACCTGGGCGCTGATCATGGCGGCCCAGCGTCGCATTCCGCAATACGTCTCCAGCCTCAAGCACGGCGCCTGGCAGCAGTCCGGCCTGAAATCGTCGAGCATGCCGCCGAACTTCGGCCTGGGTCAGGTGCTGCGCGGCCAGACGCTCGGCCTCTGGGGCTACGGCAAGATCGGCCGTCTCGTGGCAGGCTACGGCCGCGCCTTCGGCATGGAAGTGATGGTGTGGGGCCGCGAGGGTTCGCGCGAAGCGGCGGCAGCCGATGGCCTGCGCGTGGCGAACAGCAAGGAAGAACTCTTCACGCAAAGCGACGTGCTGTCGCTGCACCTGCGCCTGAACGACCAGACGCGTCACCTCGTCAAACTCGAAGATCTGCTACAGATGAAACAGACCGCGCTGTTCGTGAACACGAGCCGGGCGGAACTGGTGGAAGAAAACGCGTTGATCACGGCGCTCAATCGCGGCCGTCCCGGCATGGCGGCCATCGACGTGTTCGAGAGCGAACCGATTCTGCAAGGCAACCCGCTGCTGCGCCTGGAGAACTGTGTGTGCACGCCGCACATCGGTTACGTCGAACGGGAAAGCTACGAACTGTATTTCCGCGTGGCCTTCCAGAACATCGTCGACTTCCTGAACGGCGACCGCACACACGTCGCCAACCCGGCCGCACTGCTCGGCTTCGGACGTTGACACCACTGCGAGCATCACCTGCGTTGCAACCGTTGCAGCCTTCGCATCCGTCGCACCCCTCACGCCAGCGAGGCGTCGCCTACGTCATCGTGTCCAGATGTCGCAGGAACGTCTCGCCATCCTTGACGCCCAGCGCGAATGCCGGGCCCATCATGTCGGGGCGCGTGTAATCCCAACTGGAAATCGGCACAGGCACGGACGGCTGCACATACAGCCGGTCCTGCCCGCCGTGATGCTGCGTGAAGATCTGCGGCCGCGGATAGCGCCGCGTTACCAGCACGAGCACGTGGCCGGGCGTGGCATCGAGCGCATCGACGGGCACGTTATCGACCATGCCGCCATCGAGCACCGCGCGCCCGCCGCGTCGCAGAATCGGCGTGAACGGCGGCGTGCAGGACGATTGCAGCATCAGATCGGCCAACTCCTCGGTTGAGCGGCAATCCTGCGCGCGCACGAATTCGGGGGTGAAGCCCAGACGCCGGGCGAGCGTCGGATGCAGCGTACGGCGCACATGCTTGTCGATGTTGTACGCCATCAGTCCCGCCGCCGTCGCCGTGCGCGGTCCGAGCCAGCGCGGGATGTGCGACACCCCCACACGGATCTCCGGCCCGGCGGCAAGCTTGTCGAGTTGGCCGTCATAGATGTCGAGCAGTGCCTGCCGGTAGATGCGGTAATGCGGAAACACCCGCTCACCGCGCAGCAGATTGCCCCAGTACGCGTTCTTGCGGTTGCTCGCGAGTGCGCGCCGGTAATACTCCATCACCCAGTCCGACGCGCGCATGTGCAGCATGCATGCCGTGGCCGCACCGGCCGATATCCCGGTGATGACGCGCGGCCGCAGCGGTACGTCGCGCCCAACGCGTTCCCAGAATCCCGCCTGCCACCAGCAACGGTTGCCGCCACCGGCGAATACGATCTGATCGAACACTTGGCCTCCTCGGTAATATCGCGTTTCATCGGGCTTCATCGCGCTTCGACGTTGCACGCCTCGCTATGTGTCACTACGCGTCGCTGTGCCTCGCTACAACGCTACAACGCTACGACGCCCACGACGCGCTCAAAGCAGCGCGTAGGTCGTGGTGGCGTGCACGGCCATCTTGCCCGACGCATCGAAAATCTCGATCTCGCCGAACACCAGATTCTTGCCGCGACGCAGAATTCGCGCGATCACGCGCAGATCGCCATCGGTGACCGGGCGCATGAACTGCGTGTTGAGCGTGACGGTCGTCATCGGCTGGAAGCCGCCGAGCGCGGCCGAGAGCGCCACTACCATCGCGGTGTCGGCCACCGCCATGAACACCTGTCCGCAAATGACACCGCCGCCATGTTTGAACGCAGCGTCGAACGGCAGTCGCAATTCGCTTTGTTCGGGCCCGGTCGCCTCGATCTGAAGATTGAGTTGCCGCACCCACGGCGAGACGAGTTCGTCGAGCATCTTCTGCGCTTGCACCAGCTCCATCCTGAGCATCCTCCGGTTTCGTTGTGACGCCGATGATAGCCCCAAAACCACAGCGCCACCCGGTAAAGGGTGGCGCTTGCGTCATGCACGGCAACCGAAGTCAGCGGCAACTCATCCGTTCGTCTTGTCCTGATGAATGCGATGGCTCTGATGATTCTCGCGGTGCTGGATACCGGCCTGCTCACCCGCGCTCACGTGACCGTTACTACCTGCGCGAGCTTCGGCGCTGTCGACGTGCGCCTGCCCGCGCTCGAGGCTGCCGACCTGGCGATTGTTCAGCGTACCGGCGGCCTGTCCCTGGGCGATGCGCTTTTCCTGATCGACGTTACGTTGCACGTCGGCCTGCATGCGCTCCGAAGACTTCGACGTGGGATTCGCCACCCGGCCGTTGTGCTTGAGCTGAGCGATCTTCGCGCTTTCCTGGTTCTGCGCCTTGGCAATGCGAGCCTTCTCGGCCGCCGTATCCCCCGTGCGATCGGCGTGCGCTTGCATGCGATCGATCTTCGCCTCGCCCTTCTCGAGGCTCGACGCTTCCTTCGTCGTGAGCTGACCGCTCTTCAACCCGTTTTCGATGCGCTGTTGCTGATTGATGTCGCGCGCCGTCTCGGTCGCGCTGCTCTGAGCAAATGCCTGCGAGGCAAACACACCGCCGAGGGCAACGGTCACGGCGCTCAGAATCAGAGTTTTACGGACATTCATGATGGAATCCTTATTGGCTTTGGCAGTGCTTTGAAAATGCCCGAACACGATTTGATGAATGCGTATCCAGGGAACCGGCGGGACCGCGGCCGTTGGCAGGATTGCCAGCAAATGTCCGCGTCCTTATGCGGATTAACGAAGCGAGCGGACGCCGCGCCGACAGCCGTCGTGTAACCGGGGAGTCCGAAAAGTAACGGCTTGTAATCCCCCCGTCCGGCCCGGCGAACGCTATGTGCCTGAATTCACTGAGACAGCCGCAGACAGCGCCGTAACGATTTGATACAGTGGTGCCCATTTGGCCGGCACGGCTCACGCCAGAGCGTGCCACCTCCGTTACCCGTCAGCCCCCACACGCGAACAAGCGAGTCAAGAAGGAGCCTTCACCATGCAGAGCACCAGAGACGACCTCGGCAAACTGATCCTGCGCCTCACCCTCGGTATCCTGCTGTTGTTTCACGGCGTCAATAAAGTTATCAACGGCGTTGGCTTCATCCAGGGCATGATCACGTCGCACGGACTGCCGGGTTTTCTCGCCTATGGCGCCTATCTGGGTGAAGTGCTCGCGCCTGTGCTGCTGATTCTCGGCGTGCTCACGCGTCTGGGCGGCCTGCTCGTCGTGTGCAACATGCTCGTCGCCTTCTCGCTGGTTCACCTGACCCAACTGGGCGACCTCGCGAAGACCGGCGGCTGGGCGCTGGAGCTGCAAGGCTTCTATCTGCTCATGGGCCTGTGCGTGATTCTCTTCGGGGCGGGCCGCTACAGCGTGTCCGGCGGACGCGGCGCCTGGGACTGATCGACGCATCGATTCATCGGGAAAGGATCGTCGCGCCCGGTGCGGCGTGAACGATCGTGACGGCCCGCCCTTGTCGACTATCGGCAAAGGCGGGCCGAGTCGTTTCGGAATATTGCGAACGCGCGCATTGGTAACGTGGGGTAATACTGCGGTTGCACTTTGCAACCTGTTCGGCGCAACGATGACTTACTCTGAAACTGCCAATTCCGGCAGTATCAACAGGAGTCAACACCATGCGCCAACTGAAGATCGCCGCCGCGTCGGCAATCCTTGTCGCCACCTCGATGTTCGGCGTCGCTCATGCCGCAGACGCCACTGCGCCGGCCACGGGCCCGCACGCTGCAATGCACCATATGCGCGGCGGCCACGGTCCCTGGGGGCTCGGCGACATTCGCAAGCTGCATGACCAGCTCAAGCTCAACGCACAGCAGGAACAAGCCTGGCAACAGGCCGTGAGCACGTCGAAGCAGAACCACGACGCCATGCGCAAGAATGGCGAACAGTTCCGTCAGATGATCGCGCAGGCCAAGGATCAGCCAGTGCTCGATCTGGCCGGCATGCGTGCTGCACGCGAGAAGGTCTACGATCAGAACCGTCAGCTTCGCAGCCAGACGGAAGATGCCTGGCTGAACGTGTACAACGGGCTGAACAACGACCAGAAAACCCTCGTGAGCAACGCCATCAAGGCGCGCTGGGCCAAGATGAAGGCCTGGCACGACAAGGCGATGCAGCGTCGCAGCCAGATGCACAAAGGAGCACCGGGCACGCAACCGCCGGCAGGTCAGGAACAATAAGCGCGAGGCCAGCGCCGCCGGGCGCGACCGCCCGGCATGTCGTGAGACGCCCGATCCCTGCGGTCATGCAGGGGTCGGGCGTTTTTTATCGAGGCGAACGTGTCGAACGACTGACACCCCTGCGCGCTCAGGTCTCGCTCCACAGGCGCAGCAGGTTGTGATAACTGCCGACGAGCGTGCGGCGCGCCGTCTCGTCCGCGTCCGTTGCGTTGAGCCGCTGAATCGCGTTATCCATGTCGAACAGCAGCGTGCGCTGCGTGTCGTCTCGCACGAGACTCTGCACCCAGAAGAAACACCCTACGCGCGAGCCGCGCGTAATCGGGTTCACGCGGTGCAGACTGGTCGCCGGATACAGCACCATCTCGCCGGCCGGCAGCTTCACCTGATGCGCGCCGTACTGGTCCTCGATCACGAGTTCACCGCCGTCGTATTCGTCCGGTGCCGTGAGAAAGAGCGTTGCGGAGATGTCGGTGCGAATGCGCATGCCGCTGCCCGGTTGCAGACGAATCGCGCCGTCCACGTGATTGCCGAAGTGCATGCCTTCGCCGTAGCGGTTGAACATTGGCGCGTAGACCTTGTTCGGCAATGCGGCGCTGATGAATAACGGATGGCGCTCGAGCGCGCCGAGGATCACGTCACCGAGTTCGCGCGCGACGGCGGAGCGTTCGTCGATCTGCTGGTTCTGTTTGACCGGCGCGCCCTGATAGCCCGCCGTGGCGAGCCCGTCGACCCAGGCGTCGCCCGCGTTATCGAGCCTGGCGCGAACCCAGCGCACCTGATCGGCGCTGAGCACATTCGGAATACGGAGCAACATGGGCTGACATCCCTCGAGAATGCACAAGGCGCGAACACGGCGATACCGCCGGCTCGCGCCTCGTATTGTGCGTCATTTTTCGTCAAGCGCGATGGCGCAGCGCTCAGGCGTTGGCGACCCGGCCACGCCTGGCTGCACCACCGGATATCGTCAGAAGCGGTACGTGCCCGTGAGCAACGCCGTGCGTCCGATACCCGGTGTGGCACGTCCGCCATCGGACTGAATCAGCCCGTCGAAATAGTTCTTGTTGAACACGTTGAGCAGGTTGAAGCGAATGTCGTACTTCGGCTGATGGTAGGCAATGGTGGCATCCCAGCGCGTGTAACCGCCCACGCGAATCAGGTTCGTGTTTGCCGCATAGCGCATCGACATGTAGTTCATGCCGCCCCCCACTTCCCAGTGACCCAGCGTGTAGGTCGACCAGACGGTGAGCGAGTGACGCGGCGTGTTCGCCAACACGTTGCCCTGCGTGCCGTCGTTCGCCTGAAGCACCTGCGAATTCAGGAACATGTAGCCGCCCATCACCTGCCAGTTCGACGTGATGTGCCCCGTGGCGCTCACTTCGGCGCCGCGAATGCGCACCTTGCCCGCGTCGGTGTATTCGCCCGACGTGCCGGTCTGCGTACGCGAATTGTTCTGCGTGACCTGGAAGAGCGCGGTGTTGATCGACAGATTGTCGTCGAACAGATTCCACTTGCTGCCGACTTCGAACGACTGGTTCGTCTCAGGCGGCAATGCCTGCGTGTTGTTCGTGACGGTGAGCGTTTCGAGCGACGGGTTGAACGACGTGCCGTACGAGAAGTAATACGACTGCGCTTCGCTCGGCTGATAGATCAGGCCCGTGCGAACGCTCGTGTAGTTGACCGTCTGCGTTGCGTAGCCCGGCGCGTTGAGGGTGTTCGAGAGCTGCGCCTTGTATCGATCCCAGCGCAAACCGCCGACGAGCTTCCACTGCTTGTTCAGCTCGATGGTGTCGTTCGCATAAAACGCGACCGTCTCGGCCGAGCCCTGCGCCAGATTGCCGACGCTCGTCGTCACGTTCGGCAGATTCGAGTAGTACGCCGTACTGTCGGCAGGAATCCAGCCGAGGTAGCCCGAAGCCTGCCCCGCGCCCGTGCGCAGATACGCCTGATTCTCGTAGGTATCGCGCCCCAGTTCCGCCCCGGCGATCACCGTGTGCTTGAACGGCCCGGTCGAGAAACTCTTCACGACGTCAGTCTGGTTGAACAGCGACGTGTCGGTGATCTTGCGGTCATGACTCTGCAACTGCACCCAGAGCTGATCGAGCGAATACGACGGAATGCCGGCGGTCGCGCCGGTGGGCAGCGCCGTGAAGCCGCCCGTGCCGTTGGGCACGCCGACCGCATGCGGCGCGGTTTCAATGGCGTCGATGACGTAGCGGCTGTACTGCGTCTGGTTCGTGATCTTCAGGCTGTCGTCGACCTTGTGCTCGATCTTCGCCGAGAAGCTCATGACGTCCTGCACCGTGCGGTCGGTCGTCAGGCCGTAGAACTGGTTCTTCGAGATCGGCAACGGGCTGCCGTTATAGCCGACGGTGCCGTAGTCCGGCATGTCGCGGTTATGTTCGATCAGCGCCGAGAGTGTGATCTGCGTGGGCGTACCGATGCCCAGCTTGAGCGTAGGCGCGACACCCCAGTCCTGATTGTTCATGACGTCGCGCGTGGTGTGAATGTCCTGCGCGAAGCCATTGATCCGGAAGGCGGCGGTGTCCGAGAGCGGATGGTTGAAGTCGAACGACGTGCGGTACCGGTCGTTGGTGCCGATCGTGCCCGAGATTTCGTTGAGCGGCTTGAGATTCGCCTGCTTGCTGACCTGATTGATCACGCCACCGGTCGAGCCGCGTCCGAAGAGCATCGACGACGGGCCTTCCAGCACTTCGATGGAGTCGAGGTAGAACGTGTCGCGATAGTACTGGCCGCGATCGCGAAAACCATCGAGATAGATGTCGGTGCGAGCCGTGAAGCCGCGCAGGTTGATGTTGTTGCCGATCTGGCCACCCTCGGCGCCGCCGATGGTAATGGCGGGCGAACTGCGCAGCGCGTCGGCAAACGACGTGGCTCCCTGCGCCTGCATCACCGCCTTGTCGATCACTGTGACGGACTGCGGAATGTCGCGAATCGCGGTCGGTATCTTGCCGCCGACGGTCGACACGTCACGCTGATATTCGTCGCGAATCGTCGTGCCGGACACCTCGGTCTGCGGCAGCACGGCCGAGGGCGTGGCGGCAGGTGCGGCGCTTTGCGTCGCGCCCTGCGGTTGGGCCGGGGCTGGGTCCGCGCTCTGCGCCATGGCCGGCGAGGTGTACGTGACGGCGAGCGGCGTGGCGAAGAGCGCCATCATTGCCAGAGCCAGCGGCTTGCGTTGCATCATGATCGGTTTCGAAGTACGTCGTTATCGGAATGGAATGCAAAAACGCCGACGGATGACGGACCAGGAAGCACGCTGTCTTTTCACTCACCGCATTCCCGATCGTCACCTTCGGCATGAGGCGCGAATATAAATAGGAATGATTTTCATTACAAGGCACGCGATTTACCGTAACCCTCTGAAATCACACGTTTTTCTGTAATACGCCGTAACACATAAGCACCAATGCGGTGCGTTGGATTCGTAAGGTAATGAAATCACAATGATTGCGTCGTCGACACCTGATCGGTATTCGCGCCGCCGAGCACCTGGACATCAGGGTTTTCCCTAGAGTCAACGACGCAACGCTTGCGGAACTTTTTAGCAAATCGCGCGGTTTTGACAAGCCGTGTCTGTTTCGGCTGGCAAATTCAGCGTGCCGAGTGACGTCATATCGATATGACGGTCGCGCCGCCATACAAAGATGAATCGCTTATTGGCGTGCGCGGCCGACCTCGCGATACAAGGGGGATCCCTTGCCTGCGTGGCCCTTGTGCTGCGTCGTCACCGTCTTTCCTCTCTCTTCGCCATGTCCCGTCAGATCGATTCCACCCTGCCCGCCCCAACGCATCACGCCTGCGAAACTGACCCGCGCCATGCGCAGCGCCGCCGCTTTCTCCAGCGCGCGGGCACGGCCATGCTTGCCGGCGGCGCCGTCCATGCCTTCGGCGCGGCGGGGGCGCTGGCGCTCAGCGACAACGCCCGTGCGGCCTCCGCGCCGCTCACGCTGCGCATCGGCTATCAGAAGTCGTCAACGCTCATCGTGCTCGCCAAGGCGCGCGGCACGCTGGCGAAGGCGCTCGCGCCGCATAACGTCACGCTCACATGGCATGAGTTCACAAGCGGGCTGCCGTTGCTCGAAGCGCTCAATGTGGGCAGCATCGATTTCTCGGCCGACGTGGCCGACACGGTGCCCGTGTTCGCACAGGCGGCGGGGGCACGCATCGCTTATGTCGCTCGCGAGACGCCGTCGCCGGACGCCGAAGCGATCCTCGTGCCGCAAAACTCCCCGATCAGGACGCTCGCCGATCTCAAGGGCAAGCGCATTGCCGTGACCAAGGGCGCGGGCGTGCACTACCTGCTGATCGCGGCGCTGCAAAGCGTTGGCCTTCGCATCAATGACGTGCAGCCCGCCTACCTCACGCCGGCCGACGGACGCGCGGCATTTGCCAGCGGCAACGTCGACGCCTGGGTGACGTGGGATCCGTTCCTCGCGAGCGTGGAACGTCAGGACAAGGTGCGCACGCTCACCACGGCACGCGGCCTCGCAGGCTATCAACGCTACTACCTCGCAACGCCCGCATTTGCCCGCGATCACGACGCCGTGCTGCGCGCGGTCTACCAGACACTGAGCGAAACGGGTTTGTGGGCACGCGCCAACCCGCGCGACGCCGCGGCCCAGCTCGCGCCCATCTGGGGGCTGGACGCCGCCACGGTCGAAGCGGCCAACAAGCGACGCAGTTACGACGTGCAACCCGTGGGGCGTGACGCCATCGCCGAGCAGCAGCGCATTGCCGACGTCTTCACACAGGCAGGTCTGCTGCCCAGGCGAATCGACGCCGCCGACGCCACGATCTGGCAACCGCCGGCCTGAACGCCGCGATGTGTGATGGCGTGATGGGCGAAACGTGATGGACGCCGTATCGCACAGTCATGTGTCAGTAATGGCATGAAGACGGCGGTATGGCGTCATTTTCAAAATATCGTGCGAATTTCTCAGGTATTTCCGACGGAATTCATACACCTGTTTATACTGGCGCTTGTAACACCTGAAGCATTCGGCCGGAGCCCCCCCGGAACGGCCTTGGCGTCTTGCCATATGGCAGACTTTCCGGCGCCGACGGCAGCGCTCGCTGTCTTCCGGAAACGTCGGTCTGGCCAGACGACATCATGAAATTCGCGACACCGGTGCAACACTTCGAAGTGTGCGCCGGCGTCGCCTATTTGCCGTCCAGGGACAATGCAAGCCACCAGATCGCTCTACCTGCTCGGTCCGATGCGGGTCGAACAAGGCAAACAGGCCTGCGCCGTGAAGTACACGAAAGCGCGCGGGTTACTGGCCTATCTCGCCCTGCAACCGGGCTATCACACACGCGGCGCACTCGCCGACCTGTTCTGGCCAGACGAAGACGGCCAGGGCGGTCGCGACAAACTCAAGCGCATGCTCTTCCATCTGCGCGACACCCTCGGCGACGAACTCTTCGAGTCCGATCGTCAGGTGGTGCGTCTGCGCCCCGAAATCGGCCTGTGGATCGATGCCCACGTCTTCGCGGGCATGATCGAGCAGGCGAACCGCACGCTCGACGGCGTGACGGGACTCGATCTCGCCGCCCATCTCCAGACGCTGGCCGACGCCGTCGCGCTTTACCAGGGGCCCTTCCTGCATGGCCTGTCGGTGCGTGACACGCCCGATCTCGAACAGTGGATCGAGCTGCAACGCGACGAATATCAGCGCCGCCGTGTCTTCGGCGAACGACTGCTGGCCGATGGCTACGCGCGGCTGGGCGACCTCGATCAGGCACTCGCTCACGCACGACAACTGGTGGCGCTCGCCCCGTTCGACGAATCGGGCTGGCAGTGCCTGCTGGCGCTGCTGCTGCGCGCCGGGCGTCGCGACGAAGCCGAAGCCGAATATCGCCGCCTGTGCGACATCCTCCACGATGAACTGGGCGAGTTGCCCGGCGAGGCGCTCACGCAGTTGCTGGAGACGCCGCCCGCCCGTATGGAGCAGCGCGCGACAGGACCCGAGCGTCGTCAACTGACGGTCGTGGCCATCGAATTCGCGCCCAACGGCATCGACGATCCCGATCAGCTCGTCGGCATGATGCGTCCGCCGCTCGTGCAATGCGAGACGATCCTTCGTCAGTCGTGGGGCTACACGATGCGCACGCCCACAGGTGGGCTGCTCGGTTATTTCGGCTACCCCACCGCGCTCGAAGGCGCGGGACGCCACGCCGTCGAAGCCGCCATGCGCTGCGTGCAGGCGAGCACCGCACGCGTGGGCATTGGTGTGGGCGTTCACACCGGACTCGTCATCAGTTCGGTCGCCGACGACAGCCCCGACACGGGCGGGCGCGTCTCACGCTCGGCAACGCAGTTGGCCGACATGGCGCTGCCCGGCGAAGTCGTGATCTGCGAAGCCACGCAGCGCCTCATCGGCGTAGCGATTGCCACCACGCCGCACGGCAGCGTGCGCGAGCGTCACGCCAATCGGGAAATCCCGGTGTTTCGCGTCAATCCCGATCCGACGCCGGAGCGCCGTTCGCGCCGCCGCGCGGCGATGATCTTCGGGCGAGACGCCGTGCTCGCCGAACTCGCTTGCGCCCACGCGGCCATGCGCGACACCAGTACCGGTCAGGGCATGCTCTCGCTGGTGATCGGCGAAGCGGGGATCGGCAAGTCGGCGCTGGTGCGTCATTTCATCGAGACGCGCGGTCTGCGCGTGATCGATCTGGCCTGTGCGCAAGACGGCGCGGGCACCCCCTTCCATCCGATTGCCCGCTGGCTGCGCACGCAGACGTCTGCCGACGGCTCGCAACTCCCGCAACCTGCCCTGCTCGCGCATCGTCGCTTGCGGGCGTTGTTCGACATGCACGCCGACGGCAACGTGCCGCACGCGTGGAAGCAGGCCGTGCTCGACGAAGCGCCCGCCCTGCTCGCGGCACTGCTGCCCGACGGCGGCGTACTCATGATCGACGACGCGCACTGGGCCGATCCGTCCACCCAGGAATTGCTCGCGCTCATGGCGGAGAATCCGCCGGGCGGGCGTCTGCTGATCGTGTGCGCGCGGCCCGAGTTCGAGCTGCCGTGGCATCACACGACGGGCTTGCGCCGCATCGATCTGGCGCCGCTCGACGCGGGTGCCTCCGCGGCCATCGTGCGCGCGGCGACCCCGCGCGTGGCGCTGCCGGCGGCCATGCGCGAGCGCATCGTGCATCTCGCCGAGGGCGTACCGCTGTTCTTGCAGGAATTGGCGCGCGCCACCGCTGCGCAACAAGGCGGACGAGGCAACACCGGCGCCATGCCGATGCCGGCCAGCCTTCAGGAATTGATGATGGCGCGCATCGACGCTGCGGGCAGCGCCAAGCCCGTGGTCCACTTCGCGTCATGCCTCGGCCCGGAGTTTCACGCCGACCTGCTCGCCGCCGCGAGCGGGCGTTCGATGGCGCTCGTCGAGCGCGCGCTCGACACGCTCGTGGCTTGTGGCCTCGTGCAACGTCAGGACAATGGCCGCTACGTCTTCCGTCACGCGCTGCTGCACAAAGCCGCCTACGACGCGCAGCCGCAGGAACGGCGTCAGGATGCCCACCGCCGCATCGCGCTCGCGATGCGCGAGCATGACGCGAGCGCAGTGCAGACCGAACCCGAAGTCCTCGCCTGGCATTTCCGTCAGGCCAACGAACCGGACGCCGCCATCGAGCACTATCGTCTCGCCGGCGAATACGCGACGGAGCGTCAGGCGTTCCGTGAAGCGTGCGCGCACTATCAGAGCGCGCTGGACGTCTTGCGACAGACGGGCACCAGCGCTCAGACCGCGCAACGCGAATTGCAACTGCGCATGGCGCTCGGCGTGCCGCTCGTCTCGCTGCATGGTTACGGCTCGGAACCTGCGCGTCACAATTTCGAGACGGCGCTCGCGCTCGCGCAACCGATGGGCGACGACGTCACGCTCTTTCCCGTCTACTGGGGTCTGTGGCTCGGCTCCAGTTCGTGGAGCGACTTCGAGCGCAGCGTGGATCTCTCGCGCAAACTCATCCTCATCGCCGAACAGGCCGACGCCCCGCCGCTGCTCGCTCATGCGTACTACGCGCTTGGCAACAGCCTGTGCTGCCGCGGCGACTTCGGCGGGGCGGTCACTGCGCTGGAGACGGGCCTCGCGCATTACCGGCCCGAACATGCCGACACCGGCCTTGGGGAAGACGCGCGCGTCACCGGACTGTCGTTCCTGTCGTGGGCGTACTGGTTCACCGGCCGTCACGACGCATCGCTGAGCGCCAGCGAGGAAGCGCTCTCACTGGGACGTCAGCAGGGCCGTCGCTACTCCTTCTCGTTTGCCCTGGTGTTTGCGGCGATGTTGCGACGCTTGCGACGCGAAGTCGCGCCTGCCGAGGCACTGGCGAGCGAGGCGAGCGAAGTGGCGAAGGAGGCAGGGGTGGCACTCTGGGCGCTTGCCGGGCAGACGATTCGCGGCTGGGCACTCGCCTCGCGCGGCGATGTGAACGGTCTCGAGCGCATCACCGACAGCGTGGGCCGTCTGAGCGAAATCATGGGCGGCGTCGAAGGCATGTTCTTCGGCTTGCTCGTGGAGGCGTGTGCCGGCACGGGCGACATCGCGCTCGGACTGCACGCGGCCGAGCGCGGCGCCCATGTGGCGGCGCGCCGCAGCGACGCCCATTGGCAAGCGGAATTCCTGCGCCAGAAGGGCGAGTTTCTGCGCGCAGGGCATCATCCCGACGACGCGGTGCGCCCGTGGCTCGAACACGCCATGCAGATTGCGCAGGCGCAGGCGTCGCCGATGCTCACCCTGCGTGCGTCGCTTAGTTTGCTGCGTCTGAGTGGCGGCAAGGCGCCCGGCGATGACGAGCATGTCACGGCGCTGCGCGAGGCGCTCGACGCCCTGCAAGGCGGTGAGACGCTCGCAGACGTGCAGGAGGCACGCGCTATGCTTGCCGAAGTGTCGACGCCGCAGCGCCCTCACCGCATCATTCGCTCCGTGAGTTGACGCAGCACCGGCAAGTCGTTGCCTATGCGGGGCACGCTCAGGCCCCGCGAATAAACGCTATCAGGCACTTTGTATGTCCGGTGAGGGCCCGGCCGCTATATTGAGGCGACCGGTGCCCCCTAAGCCCATACACCGAACCGACATGCCCATCGATCCCATGCGTACGTCGTCCGGCGCTTCGCCGGACGTTCGCCTTGCCGCCAACGGCGCGCCCCTCACACTGGTGAGCCCCGCGCGCGAGGCCCATGAGTCGGCCCTGCCGCTCGTCTCGCGCGAAGTCGTCGTCTCCGGCTGCGTCAATCGTCGTCATTCCTTCGATCTGTGTGCGCTCATGCGCCTGCCGACGCAGTTGACCGGGCCACTCGACGTCGTCTGCCTGTCGGGCCGGAAGGTGCGAAGCGCGAGCGATTACAAAGGCGTACGGCTGACCGCACTGCTCGACGTAGCACGACTGCATTTGCCGCAGGCACGCGACTTCACGCGCGCGTTCGTGCTGGCGCAAGGGGCCGACGGCTACACGGTGATGTTCTCGTGGCACGAGCTGTACAACACGCCGATCGGTGTCGGCGCACTCGTTGTGTATGAACGCGACGGCCTGCCGCTCGGCGACGACGAAGGAGGCATTGGCCTAATTTCGACGTGCGATCTGCGCGTCGCACTTCGCCAGGTGCGAGCCCTCAAGCGGCTTACCGTCCATCTGGCCGATCCCCACGCGCTTTGACCCCCGTCGCGAAGGCCGTGCGCCACCTACACTGGTGGCACTTTTCTCACGGTCACGCGAATCATGACGGCACCTCAGCGCAATTCCGACCCGACACACCCCCATGCCATCGGCCGCTGGAGGATGCCGCCCGAATGGCATCCGCACGCCGCCTGCTGGATGGCATGGCCAAGCGCCACGGTCATGGCGGGCGCGCGCCGGCACGAAGTCATTCAGGAACTGGGCGCCATTGCCCATGCGATCGCCCGGTTCGAGCCACTGCACGTGGTCGTCGATCCTTTGCATCTGGACGAGGCCCTTCGACGGCTGCCGGTGAGCGCCACACTTCACCCGATGCCCGTCGACGATCACTGGCTGCGCGACACCGGCCCGACCTTCGTCTTCGACGACGCGCAGACACTGCACGCAGTGCGCTGGAACTTCAACGGCTGGGGACAGAAGATGAGACCGATGCCCGACGCCGATCCGCACGTGGCGCAACGCGTCGCGCAAGCCATCGACGTGCGCACATCGGCCGCTTCGCTCGTGGCCGAAGGCGGATCGTTGCATGTGGATGGCGCGGGCACGTTGATCGTGACCGAGACGTCGATCCTCAATCCGAACCGCAACCCCGGGCTCACACGTCGCGAGGCGGAAGATGTCTTCCGTCATTGGCTGGGCGTGACGCACATCGTGTGGCTGCCGGGCTCGTCGCTCGACACGATCACCGATGGTCATGTCGACGGCACCGCGTGTTTTGTGCGGCCCGGCGTGCTGCTCGCGACCGGGGCCGACGGCAACGACGAATGGTCGCGTGAGGCGAGAGAAAACCTGCGGGCGCTGCGGCTTGCGCGCGATGCGGGTGGACGGTCCTTCGACATCGGCTTGCTGCCGTCGCCCGACTTCGCGGCACTGCCCGCCAATGTCGCGGAAGACCCCGACTTTGCGCCCGTGTATGTGAACTTCTATCTGCCCAATGGGGGAGTGGTGATGGCCTCGTTCGGCGATCCAGCCGCCGACGCACGTGCCCACGACATCGTGCAACGAGCCTTCCCGGACAGACATGTCGTGCAGTTGCCGCTTCGCGGGATCGCCCGGCGCGGCGGCGGCATTCACTGCTGCACGCAACAGCAACCGGCCGCCCTGCCCTGAGTCGTCAGCCTGCCCTAGCTCGACGCCACGCGACGCTTGCGCGGCGCGGCCACCTTCGCCGCCGCGCCAGCCTTCGCTTTCGTGCCCGCCGTCTTCGGCTTCGCTGACGTCTTCGGCTTCGCTGACGTCTTGCGCGCGGTCTTCGCCGCCGCCTTCCCCTCTGGCGCCTTGCGTGTCGCACGCTTGGGCGTGGCGTCATCCGCCGTCGGCGTTGTCGTCACGGCAGCGGACTTGCGACGCGGCGTCTGCGGCGCGCCGGCACCCAACTGCGAGCGCACGCGCTGCTGCATGTCCGCGATATCCGAATCGAGGATCAGACGGCCACGCAGTTTCCCGTTCATCCGCTTGATATAAGTGCGCGCCTCCTGCATGTGGAGATGCATGAGTTCGCGCACGCGTTGCGCGTCGCCTGCGCGCGCGGCGTCGGTAATCTCGCGGTGGATGTTGACGTTCGCCGTGCCGAACTTCTCGTGCTCGCGTCGTGGCGTCTCGTTGCCGAACACGATCAACTGGCGAATCATCTCGTTGATGAGTTCGCAGGTGAATCGCAGAAAGCTGTTGGGATTGGCCGCCGCGAGAATGTCGTGAAAGTCCACATCGGCCTGACGTTGACGCAGCAATTCGCGCCGGTCATGCGACGCCGGACTGCAACACGCCATGTTGTGCTCGAGCGCCTCGAAGTCGGCTTCGGTCAGATGCGGCACCGCACCCGCGGCCAGTTCGGGCTCCAGCAACTGACGCACCGTATAGATGTCGTCGATGCTCACTTCCTTGAAGAAGAGATAGTTCTGCATGAGCTGGAACGTGCGCTCGAGCGGCACCTCCACCACCATGCCGCCTCCCGACGGCCCGGTGCTCACCTTGATGAGCCCCTGCACTTCGAGCGACTTGAGCGCTTCGCGAATGGTGCTCTTCGACACGCCGAACATCTGTTGCAGTTCCACTTCGCGCGGCAGACGATCGCCGGGCAGCAGATTGCCCTCGGTAATCAGACGTTTGACGGCTTCGGCAACGAGATCGCCGCGTTTTTGCTGTTTGATTTCCAACGGCTCTCGCACCAGTTGCGCATCCAATGCCATGTAGCGCCTCAAAAGGGTCTGTTCACTCGAATTTTGGCCTGTGCCGCCTCGGAATTTTTTCCGATTGACACTCGAAAGCATTATACCTACGATCAAATCCATCCTATTTATCATTATAAATATGACGAATAGGGATAAGGCCCCGGACGTCGCAAGTCGTTACTGTCAGGTCGCTGCCTCGGATCGATTTTCTCAGGTCTGTGGCCGGTCAGCGTGTGACGCGCTGCACGTTGGCACCCCATGAACGATTGCTCTCTTCCCTGGAGACCCAATTGAATCGTCGTGAACTGTTGAAGCTCGCCGCTGCGGCGTCTCTGCCTGGCTCCCTATTCACCGCTCGCGACGTGTTCGCGCAAAGTACCGGCGCCATTCAATTGGCGTGTCCGGTGCCGATGTCCGGTCCATTCGCGGCCAACGGCAAGTTCGCCGACCTCGGCATGAAGCTCATCGTCGAGCAGTACGGCAAAGTGCTCGGCCGCCCGCTCGCTTACACCACCCTCGACACCGAAGGCAAACCCGCCACGGCCATCCGTCGCGTGCAGGAGATCGCACAGCAAAAGGGCGCGCGCTTCTTTGCCGGCGGCATTCTGTCGTCCGAGGCGCTCGCGATGGGCAAGGAAGCCGAGAAGGCCGGCGGCATCTTCATCACCACGGCCGGTGCCGACGAAATCACGGGCAAGGACTGCAACAACGCCACCTTCCGCTGGTCGGTGCCGACCTT
>Ga0181519_10000223_pt1 | contig 54118 bp, 45 predicted proteins | sample PEATcosm2014_Bin_26_FD_121102 | JGI IMG/M metagenome (GOLD analysis project Ga0181519, IMG submission 121102) | Peatland microbial communities from MTU Mesocosm Facility, Houghton, MI, USA - PEATcosm2014_Bin02_10_metaG | ecosystem: Environmental > Terrestrial > Soil > Wetlands > Peat | place...
CCATCCCCATGGCCATCCCCAGTTCCGCATCGCACAGCACCAGCGTGAGGTCGCCGTCGACCGGCGCCAGCATGAATCCGGCCGGCACGAAGGCCCGCACCACCACCATGGTGAGCACCAACAGAGCCGGCCATCGCGGCCTCATCCGGCGCCCCTTTAGTCTCATCCTGGATCCCATGCCGGCGTAACGATGCCCCAACGGGATGTGCCGCGCAATACATTTCGCGTGTGCACGGTGCGTGACGCCACCGCTATACTGTGCCCAATGAGCGCGAGTCTGAAATCCATGCCCGGGCAGAACGAAGCGGAGCGGCAGGCGAGGGTGGATCTCGCCGCCTGTTACCGGCTCGCCGCCCGCTTCGGACTGAACGAAGGCATCGACAATCACTTCACCCTGCTGCTGCCCGGACAGACGGACCGGTTCCTGGTGCCGCCGTTCGGCCTGCACTGGTCGGAGATCCGGGCAGCCGATTTCATGGTGGTTGACCTCGCCGGGCGAATCATCAGCGGCCGGGGTCCGCTCGAGGACACAGCGCTTTACATTCACGCATCGGTGCATCGTGCGTCGCCGCAGGGGCGCTGCGTGCTGCACACCCATATGCCATATGCCACTGCGCTCGGCATGCTCGCGGATCCGCATCTGGCGATGGCGGTGCAAAGCGCGCTCGGCTTCGACGGCGATATCTCGTACGATGCCGATTACGGCGGCCTGGCCCTGGACTGGGCCGAAGGCGAACGGCTGGCGCGCGCTCTGGGCGACAAGTCCGTGCTGCTCATGCGCAACCACGGCGCGCTGGTGGTGGGAGCCACGGTTCCGGTGGCCTTCGAGCGACTGTATTTCCTGGAGCGCGCCGCCATGGCACAGGTGCTTGCGCTGTCCACCGGCCGCGACCTGAATATCCTCCCCGCATCGATCGTGCAAAAGACGTCCGCGCAATTCGCGGCCTGCGCGATGATCGGCGGTCAGCCGCGGGCGGATCTGCATTTCGCGGCCCTGAAGCGCCTTCTCGACCGCCACGAAGCGGACTACGCGAGCTGAACGCAGTCGTCAACGCGTCGCAGCCGACGCGGCGCGCGCGGCCGGTGGTCCTGTTGCTGGCGGCGGCGCTGTTCATCAATTACGTGGATCGCGGCGCGCTGCCGACCGCCGCACATCTCATACAGAGCGACCTGCATCTGAGCGAATCGCAGCTCGGCATCCTGTTGTCGGCCTTCTTCTGGACCTACGCCAGCCTGCAGATTCCGGTGGGCTGGCTCGGCGAGCGCTACGGCGCGCATCGCGTGCTGGCGGCAGGGCTTGCGATCTGGGCGGCGGCCACCATGCTCACCGGGGTGGCTTCCGGCTTTGCGCTGCTGCTCGGACTGCGGCTGATGCTCGGCCTCGGCGAAAGTGCGGCCTTTCCCTGCGCCTCGAAGATCCTGGCCGAAGCGGTGCCTGCAACGGGTCTGGGAACGGCCAACGGCATTGTCGCCTTTGCATATCTGTTCGGGCCCGCCGTGGGCACCCTCATCGGCGGCCTGCTGATGGCGCGCTTCGGCTGGCGCAGCGCGTTTCTGACCTTCGGCGCCCTCTCGCTGCTCTGGCTGTGGCCCTGGTCAAGGGTGGTGCAGCCGCCCGCCGCCGCCGGACGCGCACGCGAGGAAACACCGTCGCTGTGGATGATCCTGCGACAGGCGGGCCTGTGGGGCGCGGGCCTCGGCCACTTCTCCAGCAATTACACGTTTTATTTCATGCTGTCATGGCTGCCGTTCTATCTGGTGCGCGAACGCGGCTTCTCCACCACCGACATGGCGGAACTGGCCGGCAGCGCCTACGCGGTCAATGCGCTGTGCGCGCTGGCGGGCGGATGGGCGATCGACCGCCACATTGCGCGCGGCGGATCGGCGAACTTCGCCTACAAGTCGGTGATGGCCGCGGCCCATGCCGGCGCCGTCGCCTGCATGCTGTGCATGGCGCTCGGGCCGCGCATGCTCGCGCTCGCCAGCGTGTTCGTCTACCAGGCGCTTTGCGGCGCGTCCTCGCCGGGCGTGTATGCGATCCCGCAGATTCTCGCCGGACCGCGCGCCGCCGCGCGCTGGGTGGGCATTCAAAACACCATGGGCAATCTGGCCGGCATTTTCGCACCGGCCCTGACCGGCCTCATCATCGAGCGCACCGGACATTTCACGGGCGCGTTCGTGCTCGCGGCGGCCGTCAGCCTGCTGGGGCTCGTCGGCTGGGTGTTCATGCTGCCGAGGCTGGCACAATTGAACTGGCGCGCGGCAGGCGCAGCCGCCTGATCCGGCGAGATCCGCGCCGGGCGCGAATCAGACCACCGCATTCGGCACCGGCGTCCCGGCGAAATAGGCGTCGAGACTGGCCATCACCATGCGTGCCATGTTCTCGCGGGTCTCATGGGTGGCGCTGCCGATGTGGGGCGTGAACACGACATTCGGCAGCGCCCGCAGCGCCTCGGGCACGGTCGGTTCATCGGCGAATACATCGAGTGCGGCGCCGGCAATGCGCTTCTCGACCAACGCGGCGATCAATTCCTTCTCGATGACGATGGAGCCGCGCGCGATATTGACCAGGACGCCGGCCGGACCCAGGGCGTCAAGCACCTCACGGCCGATCAGCCCCACGGTGGACGGGTTCGCGGAGGTGGCCACGATCAACACGTCGCTGTGCTGCGCCAGCTGCACCGGGTCACTGAAATAGCGCAGTTGATTTCTCTTGTCGGCGGTCGCGTGGTACGCCACCGGTCCGATCGGCGCGAGGCGTGCGGCGATGGCGGCACCGATGCGGCCGAAGCCCACCAGGCCGAAGCGGCGGCCCGTCAATTTGCGACCGAGGGGATAGGGGGCCGCCGGCCAGCGTCCCTCCCGCACGTAGCGGTCGCAGGCGGCCAGGCTGCGGAACTGGCTGACAATCAGACCCAGGGTCAGGTCGGCCACATCGTCGGTCAATACGTCGGGTGTATTGGTCACGCGGATGCTGCGGCGCCCGGCAAGCTCAAGATCCACCTTGTCGAATCCCACCCCGCTGATGGCGATGATTCCGAGGGCCGGCAGCCGCTCGATCAAGGCAGTCGGGACTCCGAGATTTCCGCCGGTTACAATGCCGCGCACGGCGGATCCGCGGCCATTCAGCCACGCCTCCCGGTCGTCGATTTCGAACCAGCGGTGCACCAGGAACCTGTCGCGCAGGCCGTTTTCCAGGAAGGGCGCAAAGGCGTTGAACTGCAGAATCTCGATGGTCATGCGCACATCATCGTAGCATGGGGGGAACATGAGATCGGCATCCGCAAAAATCGCGCTGGTCACCGGCGCCGGAACGGGCATCGGCAGAGCCGCGAGCCTTGCGCTGGCGCGGGACGATTTCGCCGTGGTGCTCGCCGGCCGGCGGCCGGAGCCGCTCGCGGCCGTGGCGGCCGAAATCGCCGGCGTCGGCGGCACGGCGCTCCCGGTGCCGACCGACCTGCGCAATCCGAAATCGGTGATCGATCTGTTCGCGACGGTCCGCGAGCGATTCGGCCGCCTCGATCTGCTGTTCAACAATGCGGGAGCGCTCGCGCGCGCAGTGCCGATGGAGGAGCTGACCCCCGAGGAATGGCAGGCGGTGGTGGACGTCAACCTGACGGGCGCGTTTCTCTGCACCCAACAGGCCGTATTGATCATGAAGGGCCAGGATCCGCGCGGCGGCCGTATCATCAACAACGGATCGATATCTGCGCACGTGCCGCGGCCGAACTCGGCGCCCTACACGGCCACCAAACACGCCATATCGGGGCTAACCAAGTCGACCGCCCTCGATGGGCGGCGCCACGACATCGCGTGCGGCCAGATCGACATCGGCAATGCGCCCACCGCGATCCGCTCCCACGCGGATCGGGGAAATCTGCAGCCCAACGGCACCCGCATGGTCGAACCGACCATGGATCTCGACAGTGTCGCGCGTGCCGTGGCTTACATGGCGAGCCTGCCGCTCGACGCGAACGTGCTGTCGATGACCGTCATGGCGACGAAAATGCCGTATGTCGGACGCGGCTAGTGTCCGGGGTTGGCGGTCGAGAATGGAACGCCGCCGCGCGGCACGGAGGATTGAATGACGCGACCGGATCCGGAGGCGCCCGTGCTCGGGGCGGAGCAGTTGCAGAACATCGACGCCTATTGGCGCGCGGCCAACTATCTGTCGGTGGGTCAGATCTACCTCTGCGACAACCCGCTGCTGCGCGAACCGCTCAATCTCGCGCACATCAAACGCATGCTGCTCGGCCATTGGGGCACCACTCCCGGCCAGAATTTCATCTACACTCACTTGAACCGGGTCATCGGTAAATTCGACCTGGACATGATCTACATGTCCGGTCCCGGTCACGGCGGACCGGCGGTGGTGAGCGGCACCTACCTGGAGGGCACCTACAGCGAGGTGTATCCGGACATCAGTCAGGACGAGGCCGGGCTCAAGCGGCTGTTCACACAGTTCTCGTTTCCGGGGGGCATCCCCAGCCATGCGTCGGCGGAGTGCCCCGGGTCGATCCACGAGGGTGGCGAGCTCGGCTATTCACTGAGCCACGCGTTCGGCGCCGTATTCGACAATCCGGGCCTGATCGTCGCCTGCGTCGTCGGCGACGGCGAGGCCGAAACCGGTCCGCTCGCGACCGCGTGGCATTCGAACAAGTTTCTCAATCCCGTCACAGACGGTGCCGTGCTGCCGATTTTGCATCTGAACGGCTACAAGATAGCAAATCCCACTCTGCTCGCGCGCATTACGCGCGAGGAGCTGGATCAGCTTCTGCGCGGTTACGGTTGGACGCCGTTGTACGTCTGCGGACACGAGCACGCCGCCATGCACCAGGCGATGGCCGCCGCACTCGACAGCGCCGTCGGGAGCATTCTCGACATCCAGAGGCTGGCGCGCGACAGCAGCCAATCCGAGCGTCCGCGCTGGCCCATGATCGTGCTCGACTCGCCGAAGGGCTGGACCGGCCCGGCGGTCATCGACGGCAAGCCGAACGAGGGCACCTTCCGATCGCATCAGGTGCCGCTGTCCGATCCGGCCGCGCACCCGGAGCATCTGCTGCAGCTCGAGGCGTGGCTGCGAAGCTACCGGCCGCAGGAACTGTTCGATGCCGCCGGACGCCTCCAGCCGCAGCTCGCGGCCCTGGCGCCCCGCGGCGCGCGGCGCATGGGCGCGAATCCGCATGCCAACGGCGGCATCCTGCTGCGGGATCTGCGCATGCCGGACTATGCCGGGTATGCGGTCGACGTTCCGGCGCCGGGTACGGCCGGCATCGGCGATACTCACGTGCTCGGACGCTTCCTGCGGGACGTGGTGAAAATGAACGCCGCGGGGCGCAATTTCCGGATATTCGGGCCGGACGAGACGCTCTCGAACGGCCTCGAGGCGGTGTTCGAGGTCACCAACCGGCAGTGGCAGCTGCCGATCCTGGCCACCGACGACTTCCTGGCGCGCGACGGGCGCGTCATGGAGATGTTGAGCGAACATCAATGCGAAGGGTGGCTGGAGGGCTATCTGCTGACCGGGCGGCACGGGCTGTTCAATTGCTACGAGGCCTTCATCCACATCATCGACTCCATGTTCAACCAGCATGCCAAGTGGCTCAAGGTCACGGCGCATCTGCCGTGGCGGCGCAAGATTGCCTCCCTCAACTATCTGCTGAGCTCGCACGTATGGCGGCAGGATCACAACGGCTTCACCCACCAGGATCCCGGCTTCCTCGATCACGTGGTCAACAAGAAGTCCGAGATCGTGCGCGTGTATCTGCCGCCGGACGCGAACTGTCTGTTGTCGGTGATGGATCACTGTCTGCGCAGCCGCCACTACGTCAATGTGGTGGTGGCCGGCAAGCACCCGGCGCCGCAGTGGCTCGATATGGACGGCGCGATCCGCCATTGCAGCCAGGGCATCGGCATCTGGCAATGGGCGAGCAGCGACCAGCGCGGCGAGCCGGACATCGTCATGGCCTGTGCGGGCGATGTGCCCACGCTCGAAACCCTGGCCGCGGTATCCCTGATGCGCGCGCATCTGCCGCAGATCAAGGTGCGGGTGGTGAACGTGGTCGATCTGATGAAATTACAGCCGAACTCCGAACATCCCCACGGTTTGAGCGATGCGGATTTCGATTCGCTGTTCACGGTGGACAAACCGGTCATCTTCGCCTTTCACGGCTATCCGTGGCTCATCCACCGGCTGACCTACCGGCGCACGAATCACGCGAACCTGCACGTGCGCGGCTACAAGGAGGAGGGCACCATCACCACCGCCTTCGACATGACCGTGCTCAACGATCTGGATCGCTTCCACCTGATGATGGATGCGATCGACCGGCTGCCTCAGGTCGGCGGCCGGGGGGTGTATTTGAAACAGCAGTTCGCCGACAAGCTGGTCGAGCACAGGCGCTACATCGACCGCCACGGCGAGGACATGCCGGAGATCCGCAATTGGAAGTGGAGTTGAGAGAAGTGGGGTTGAGTTCGCCGCTAATGCAGGAGCTTGGCTGCGATGGCCGACACGGCCTGTGCCAGCACCGCGTTGGACGGGGTCTGTGCGGCATTGGTCGGCAGCTGGCCGGCCGGCGTCAGATGGTCGATCAGGTGCGGCAGCACCTGCGCCACGATGTTGCCTGCCTGCTGCGGGTCGAGCCCGAGTTCTTGCGCGATCCGCGCGATGGTGCCACCGCCCAGGGCCTGGGTGATTTGGCTGGCCGATACCGGCTGATTCTGGCCGTTGCCGATCCAGGAGCTGACCTGGCTGCCCAGCCCGCCCTGGCTGAGCTGTGTGACCAGTCCGCCCAGGCCGCCGTGTTGCTGCAGGAGGTTGCCCAGAACCTGGGTGACCTGCGACTGGCCGCCACCTTGAGCCGGTGACAGCAGGCTGCCGAGCGCGGAGTCCAAAAGTCCCATCGATAGTTCTCCTTCAGGGTGCGGGTGGCGGTGCCGACGTCAGGGTGAGCAGTGCCTTGGTGCCGATCCCGCCCGAGAGCTGCAGCGTCAGCTGCGCGCCCGCGGGCAGGTCGAATTCGACGATTTTATGCGGCGCCGTGCATCCGGCGCTGCCCTGGAATTCCTTGGAAACCAGCAGCGCGCCATTGGCGGCGACGTCGATCCACAGCGACTGGTCGACGGAGAACCGGTACGTGCCCGCCGCGGCGATGGCAATGCGGGCGAGGCCGCCTGAAGCGCCGGGCTTGGAGCTCTTGGCGGGGGCGATGGCATAGTCGATCTGGTCCTGCGAGATCAGGGTCAATTCATACAGATGATCGGGCGTGACCACCGGCGCCGACGCCAGATCCCGGCCCGCGGACATATCCCGCGGCGTCGATGCAAACAGTGCGCGCTCATGTTGCACGTCCCATTTGAAGCTCGCGCACGGGTCCTGGGCCAGGGCGGGCGCGGCGGCGCAGAATACGAATAACAGTGTCAGCAGGCGTGGATTCGACATGGCTCTCGCTATCTTACCGCGCCGAACACCTTCTTGAGCAAGGAGCTCGCCTGTCCGAGCGGATCCTGGCGGATTGCACGCTCCTCCTGCGCCATCATGAAAAACAGCCCGTCGAGCGTCTTTTCCGTGACGTAGGATTCCAGCGAGCCTTCGTCGGATTTCAGCAATCCCAATTCGACGCCCTTGCCGGCCAGCGCATCGTACTTCTCCGCGAGCTTGGCCTGCCGGGTGGTGCGTGCGATGATGGGCCGGAACTTGTCCTGCAGCGGCGCGTAGGTGACCTTCTTGAAGTATTGCGTGGCGGCATCGCCGCCGCCGGTCAGTATGTTTTTCGCGTCGGCGAGGCTCATCTTTTGCAGCGCCGCCTTCAACAGCGGCTTGCTCTCGGGAACCGCGGCTTCCGCCGCGCGGTTCATGGCCGTCACGAGCTGATCGACCTGGTCTCCCAGCCCGAGCATGTGCATCATGTCGGCGGCCTTGGCGAGTTTGGGCGGCAGCTGGATCTTCACCTGCGGATCCTTGAGAAATCCGTCCGCCACCCCCAGCTTGCCGACCGCCGAGTTGATGCCCTGGTCCAGCGCTTTCTTGAGCCCCGCCGAGGCATCGGCGTTCGACAGCGCGGTGACGTCGGCGAACGCCGCGCCGGCCGCGCAAACCAACAGCAGCGGCAACAGGCCGCGGCTCGCGATATATTTCGTCATGGTGGCGCATCCAATGCGGTGTGACCGTCGAATACCCCCACTATGCGCCATCCACTGCGTTTCACGCTAGCGGCCTCGATTTTTCTGGCATCCTGTGCGTCGATGCCGAAAAACCCCATGCCGACCGCAGCGAACGTCGATGTGGCCCGTTTCATGGGCAAATGGTTTGTGATCGCCAGCATCCCGACATTTTTGGAAAAAAGCGCATACAACGCCGTGGAATCTTACCGCCAGGATGCGGACGGAACAATCGCGACGACGTTCAGCTTTCGCAAGGATTCCTTCGAAGGTCCCGAGAAAACCATGCGGCCGCGGGGCTGGGTGGAGGATCCCGTGAACCATGCGCGTTGGGGCATGCAATTCATCTGGCCGATCAAGGCTGAATATCTCATCGCGTATTTGAACGACGAATACACCGAGACCATCATCGCGCGCAGCGCGCGCGACTATGTGTGGATCATGGCGCGCACACCCGAACTGGCGCCGGACGAGTATCAGCGCCTGCTCGATCGGGTGGGCGTCCTCGGGTACGACACGTCCAAAGTGCGCCGCGTGCCACAGCGCTGGCCCTGATCGGCCGCAGCCCGCCGATTAAACGCGGCGCCGGCCCCCCGCATCGCCGAGCTTGCCCAAATAGGCGGTCGCCTCGGCCAGGTCGACGACCTCGGCGTATTTCGCCTGCAGGTCGAACAGATTGGCTTCGTGCGGGCCCGGCGCGCGATCGCCGACGGCGTCGCGCACCACCATCGGCACAAAACCGTGCTGGCAGCAGTCGACGCCGCTCGCGCGCACGCAGCCGCTGGTCGACACCCCCGCGATAATCACGGTGTCCACGCCGATGGCCGTCAACGAGGAGGCCAGGGTGGTGCCGAAGAAGGCGCTTGCATACTGCTTGGTGATGACCGTCTCGCCGTCGAGCGGCTCGAGGCCGGCGGCGAACTCGCCTTGCTGGTTGGTGGCGTCGGGAATGAAACATCGCAGCGCCCCCACCTTGCGGAAGAACACCCCGCCGTTGCGTCCGTTCTTCTCGTAGCTCACGTTGGTGTGAAAGATCGGAATGCCGGCCTCACGAGCCGCGCCGAGCAGGGTCACGGCACCGCGCAACGCCGTGCGGATGCCCTCGCCGCCGTACAGCGGGGAGCCCTCGAGCAGGTACGCCTTGACGAAATCGATGATCAGCAGGGCCGGTCGGCGGCCGAATTCCAGGCGCTGCATGAATCCGCCCGCCTTGTAATTCTCGATGAGGGCCGGATCGTCCGGGGAGGTGCTGCTCATGATGGACATGCTAACCCAGATCCGTTTCCTGACGTCCGCGGGCAAATTGCGACAGCGTCACGGCCGCCAGCAGCGCGCCGCCGTTGAACACGTTGGTCACCCACAGCGGAATGCCGAGCATGGACAGTCCGGTGATGCCTGTCGACAGGAAATACACCGCCACGAAGGTACCCCAGGCGTTGAAGCGGCCGGGAATGATGCTGGTGGCGCCGAGGAAGGCGGCGGCGAACGCCGGCAGCAGAAAATTCGTGCCGGAAAACGGGTCCGCCGAACCGAGGGTGCCGGCATAGACCACGCCCGCCAGGGTGGCGAGGCAGCTCGAGGCGAGCAACGAGGCCGAACGGGTGCGATCGACGTTGATGCCGTTGAGGCGCGCGACCTCGCGGCTGCGCCCCACGAACAGCAGCCGGCGGCCCGCGGGCGTGTATTCCAGCACGTACCACAGCAGCGCCGTGGCGGCCAGCGCGTAATAGAAGGCGAAATCGATGCCGAACAGCCGGCCATTCACGGTCACGTCGACCAGCCAGGGCGAAATGCCGCTGATGGTCGAGGAGTTGCTCAGCCACTGCACGATGCCGGAAATCAACGAAGCGCTGGCCAGGGTGACCACCAGCGAGGGAATGCGGAAGTACACGATGAAAAACGCGTTCACCGCACCCACCGTGATGCCGGCGGCCAGCGCGATCAACAGCGTCCACCCGATGGGTACGGAGTGCCAGACGTTCAGTACGCCGATGATCATGGCGGCGAGTGTCACAACCGCACCCACCGACAGATCGTAGTCGCCGGAGGTGAGGGGGATCACCAGTGCGAGCGCCAGCAGCGCGGCGGGCGCCTGTGAGCCCGCGAGCACCGCAAAATTATTCCAATTGAAGAACACGCCGGGCATGGCGATGCTGAACACGACGACGACGACCGCCCAGACGCCGAGCAGCGCAAACCGGCCGAGGCCGGCGCCCTCATCGGCCCGCGTAGCAGCCGGCACCGATATTCTCCCGGCTCAGATCCGCGCCGCTCAGGCTGCGTGCGACCGCACCGCCGGCGAAGATCAGCACCCGGTCGCAGAGGTCGGCGAGCTGTTCATGATCGCAGCTTGCACACAGCACGGCGGTGCCGGCATCCGCCGCGCCCCGAATCGCGCGCAACAGCTGTTGGCGCGCTCCCACGTCCACGCCCTGGGTGGGCTCCTCCAACAGCAGCAGTCGCGGCCGAAGCTTGAGCCACTTGGCGAGCAGCACCTTTTGCGCGTTGCCGCCGCTCAAGCTCGACAGCCGCCTGCCGGCGCCGGGCGGGCGCACCTCGAACTCGGCGCCGATGAGCCCGGCGGCCGCCGCCATTTCGCGACGGCGCAACACGCCGCGGCGAAAGAACGCCGCCACATCCGGCAGGAACAGATTGTCGACCACCTCGAGCGAGCCGATACCGGAGGCCGACTGCCGGTCGCCGGGAAGAAAGGCGATGCCTTGGCGCATGGCCAGACGCGGCGTGAGCTTCGCGAGATCGAGGCCGTCGTCGAGCGTTCCCGGGGGGCCGAAGCGCAGACGCCCGCTGCCGCCCGGGCGCGCGCCGAACAGATGGTGCAGTACGTGATCATGGCCCGCTCCAACCAGACCCGTGAGCCCCACGATCTCGCCCGGCCGCAGGGCGATGCCGACATCGTGCAGTAGCGGTCCGCACAACTGCTCGACGCTGACCAGCGGTGCTCCGGCCGGATCGCGCCGGCCGCTCTTGAAGCGCGTGATCCTGCGCCCGACGATGCTTTCAATGACGTCCTCGCGGTCCACCTCGGCGGTGACGAAGCGTCCCGCGACCGCACCGTCCCGCAGTATGGTTGCGCGATGGGTGATCTCGCGCACCTCATCCACATCGTGCGAGATGAACAGCACGCTCGCGCCGTGCGACACAATGCGCCGCATGAGATCGAATAGGCGCTTGACATCCTCGCGGGGCAAGAACGGCGTGGGTTCGTCCAGCAGCAGCAGGCCGGCAACGCGGCGCGCGGCATGCGGCGCCTGCATCTGCTCGAAGGCGCGCGTGATCGCGACCAGCGCGCGGTCGACCGCCGACAGCGAGTCGATTCGTGCGGACGGGTCGATCGACAGCGACAGCCGCTCGAAGGCTGCGGCCGCGGCGCGCCGCTCGGCGCTCCAGTCGATGCGCCGGCCGGCGCGTGTCAGCGAGCGGATCCGCAGATTCTCCAGCACCGTGAGCGAGGGTATGAGTCCCAGATTCTGGTGCACAAAGGCGAGGCCGTGCTTCTCGTGTCCGGCCGCGGACATGGGCATGGACACCGGACTGCCGGCGATGCGCACCAGGGCGCCCGGGTCCGGAGCGTAGACCCCCGCCAGCAATTTGACGAAGGTGGATTTGCCGGAGCCGTTCTGGCCGAGCAGTCCATGTATCTCGGCCGCGGCGATGTCGAGGTCGACGCCGCGCAGCGCCTGCGCGCCGCCGAAGGACTTCGACAGATTGCTGACCTGAAGCGCGTCGGGATGCGCCGCGCCGGGAATCGGCGCGTCTATCGCAGTTTCCATGCGCTGCGAAATCCTTGCAGGTAATCGCCGCCGTAACCTTGATCATAGCCGGCCGGTACGCCGGCGTCCTTGACGTTGCCCGCGTCGAACAGGTAGAGCGGCACGCCGATATTCTTCGGTACGGGCAGTCCGCATTCGGCGCGCAGATAACCGTCCACCGTGGCGCGTGCGATCCAGTCGAGACTCTCGCCGATGTCCATGTCGACCGCACCCGAGCGCACGTAATCGAGAACAAAGGGGGTACCGTTGAACGTGGCGATCTTGACGCCCGACTGTCGGCCGGTCAGATGCACCGCGGGGACCACGAATTGCGACATGCTGTCATAGATCGGCACGACGAAATTCACGTCCGGATTGGCGAGCAGCGCCGACTGTACCGACGGCTGGATCTTCACCGCCCATTCGGTGACGCCGACGTTGACGCGCTGTACGATGCGGCAGGCGGGACAGAAGCCGGCGATCTCGTCCGCGAAGCCGCGCACCAGCGGCGCGGTGGGCGGAACCTCGTCGCTTTCCACCAGCACGACGTTGGCCCGGCCGCCGCTGCGCATGATCACCCAATCCGCCAGCAGTTTTCCCACGGCATTGAAATTCACCGGCAGCGACGCGGCGACCAGGGGATCGACGGCCTGCGCCGGGTCGTAGAAATGGCTGGTCATGGTCTTCACGCCGGCCGCCGCCGCCGCACGCAACTGGGGTTCGAGGGTCTTCGGGTCGATGCCGGAGATCAGGTCGATGATGTCGAAGTGATTGCGGATCGCGAAATCGACGCCCTGGGTCCATTGGTTCGGCTGTCCCTGGTTTTGCCATTCCTGCACGGTCAGACCGACCTCCTTGCCGGCGGCGATTTCCCGCTCGATGATGCCCTTGAGAAAAGGATTGCCGCTGTTGTTCGGAATCGACAGCATCTTCCTGCCGGCCGCACAGGCCCGCGCGTCGAAGGGCGCACCGGGCGCGGTGAAGACCGGTTTGGTCTGATGGGCCTCGATCATCTGCCGGGCGTGGGCCACACCGGCCGCCGGATCGGCGCCCGCGAACGCCGCCGCAGCCAGGCAACCCGCCAATGAGGCCGCGATACCGCCCACGCCGCTGTTCATGACACGTCCTCTTTCTCGTCCAACCAAGGCCGCGAAATTGGCTAAAGTAGCGCCCGGCCGGATCTTCCTGCCGGGTAAATTAGCAAGGTGCAGCCGAAAGGCTGCATTCACATTCATGAATTGACCACCTATTGGCCGGTCGATTCACAAGGACTTTGTTTCGGGGAGCGAGCATGGCGGACAGCCGGTTGCGGGACAAATTGGCGCGGCGCGAATTCTTTGTCGCGCCCGGTGTATTCGACGCGATGTCGGCCATGCTGGTCGAGAAGATCGGTTTCGATGCGGTCTACGCATCCGGTTACTGGCTGACGGCCTCCTATCTCGGGATACCGGATGCCGGTCTCGCCACGTACACGGACATGCTCGACCGGGTCTCCATGGTGGTGCGCAAGAGCAGCGCACCGGTCATCGCCGACGCCGACACCGGCTTTGGTGGATTGCTCAACGTGCATTACACGGTGCGCGGCTACGAACGCGCCGGCGTGGCGGCGATTCAGATCGAAGACCAGGAGTTCCCGAAGAAATGCGGCCATACGCCGTACCGACGCGTGATTTCGATCGCGGACATGACCGCCAAGATCCGCGTGGCGGCCGAGGCGCGCACCAGCCGCGACTTTCTGGTGATCGCACGCACCGATTCGCGCACCGGCAAGGGCCTCGATGAGGCCATCAGCCGCGGCCGCGCATTCGCGGCGGCCGGCGCGGACATCGTCTTCATTGAATCGCTGCAATCGGAGGAGGAAATGCGCCTGGCCTGCCGCAGCATCGAAGCGCCGCTGATCGCCAACATGGCCGACGGCGGCCGCACGCCCATCCGCAGCGCGCAGGAGTTGTCGCAGATCGGCTACGCCTGCGCCATATTTCCCGCCATGACCGCGCTCGCCGCCAATGCCGCCATCGAGCGCGCGCTGGTTCATCTGCGCAGTTCGGGGACGAGCGTTTCGCCGCAGGTGCCGCTGTTCGATTTCGACGAATTCTGCCGCCTGGTGGGATTCGGCGACATCTGGGCATTCGAGGAAAAGTGGAAGGAAGTCCTCGACAAGGATGGCCACGCTCCTGATAACGAAAACGTCATCGATCAAACGCCTCGCCAAGGTCAACCGCGTCGATGACGGTTGCGTTAATCGACATGGTTCATTCACGATTACCATTCGGAGACAATCAATGAAAATCAGCACGAAGATTCTCTCGACCGGCGCGTTTTCCGCAATCATGGCGCTCGGCATGACGGGCGTCGCGACGGTGGCGCGGGCGCAGGCGCCGAAGCTCAGCATCCAGTCCGAAGAACACGCGCACCCGCGCATCGTCAAGGCCATTCACGAAATGCGCGAGGCGCTGAAGGAATTGCGGGAGGCTCCGCATGATTTCGGCGGCAACAAGGCCGCTGCCATCGCCGATACGGAAAAGGCCATACATTCCCTCAAGAAGGCATTGTATTACCGCCTGAAGATGGATGACGCCGCGATCGACCGCGCGCAATAACCGGCCTCATCCGCCCGCCCCCGGCGTTCGACGCCGGGGGCGGGCGGCGGTGGTCGCGGCGCGGCACGCAGCGGGCCGGTTGCGATGACATCCACATTCGAGGCTGATTTCATCGTGGTCGGCGCCGGCACCGCCGGATGCGCTCTCGCCTCGCGAATCGCCGGGGACGGGGAGTCGCGCGTCTTGTTGCTGGAATCCGGCGAGGATTCGGCGTCGCTGCGGCTGCGTATGCCGGGCGCCGTGTTGTCGCTGATGGGGGATCCTCGCTACGACTGGAACTACGTGTCGGCGCCGGATGCATCCCGCAGAAACAGACCCGTGCGCTGGTCGGCCGGCAGAGCCGTCGGTGGAGGCAGCGCCATCAACGGCCTGGTTTTCAACCGCGGATTGGCCCGGGATTTCGATGCCTGGGACGCGGCGGGTTGCACAGGGTGGTCGGCAGCGGATGTGCTGCCGTATTTTCGCAGGCTGGAGCGGTTCGATGGGCCGGCGGGGGAGACCCGCGGCAGGGAGGGACCACAGTCAGTCGAGATCAACCGCCACGCCTGTTCTTCGGCCCGGCTGTTCCTCCGGGCTTGCGGGGAGAGCGGCATCCGCGTGGTCGAGGACATCAACGATTTTCCGCCGGACGGAGCCGGTCTGACCCAAACCAGCACGCAGGGCGGCTGGCGGATGAGCACCCGCGAATCCTATCTGCGGCCGGCGTTGCGATCGGGCCGCGTGCGCCTGCTGACCTCGAGTCACGCGCACCGGCTTTTGTTCGAGGGCAGGCGCTGCACGGGCGTGCGATTTCGACGCGGTTCGGAGTTCTTCGATGCGCACGCGAAGCGCGAACTGATCGTGACGGCGGGCGCTTTGTCCACTCCCAAATTGCTGCTGCTGTCCGGTTTGGGACCGGCGAACGCGCTGCGCCCGCTCGGAATTCCCGTGGTTGCGCATGCGCCGGAGGTCGGCGCCAATCTGCAGGACCACGCCGGAGTCGCCGTGAGCGCCGCCGGGGACGTCGATGGCATCATTCGCCGCGACCTCGGCTGGCCGAGATCATGGATGCACGGCGCGCGCTGGCTGTTGACCGGCAGGGGTCCGGCTGCCGGAGGTGCGGTGCTGGCGACCGCCTATGCATGCAGCGACGAGAGCGCGCGTGCGCCGGATGTACATCTGCAGTTTTTCGCCTGGCACATGCGGCTCGATTCCGACGGCAAACCCGGCCTCGGCGTGGAGCCGGGCATGACCGTCATCTGCAGTGTCTGCCAGCCGCACGCCCGGGGGTACCTGCGCCTGGCAGGCCCGGATCCGTTGGAGCCCGCCGACATGCGTCTGGAACTGCTCGGCTCCGCGCACGACCTGCGCACTCTGGTGGGCGGAGTGCGGCTGGCCCGACGTCTGCTTGCCGCACCCTCGATGCGGGCCGCCCGCGTGACCGAACTGCAGCCAGGGCCGCGAGGCCGCAGTACGGCCGAACTCGAGGATTATTGTCGCGATCATTCCGGATCGCAATTCCATCCCGCGGGAACCTGCCGCATGGGCACCGATGAAGATTCGGTGGTCGACACGACGTTGCGCGTGCGCGGCGCGGCCGGCCTGAGGATCGCCGATGCCTCGATCATGCCGGCCCTGACCAGCGCGAACACGAATGCGCCGGTACTGTTGATCGCCGAAAAAGCCGCAGAGCTGATTCGAAGCGCCGACCGGTAAACCTGCCGGCGGTGCGGGATGGCCGACCCAGGACCGCCGACTCTGGACGGCCGACTCTCAACGGGTGTCCGGGGGGCGTCCTGGCGGTGTCAACCGATCGCCGGTCCAGCCGTTGACACTTCTTTACACGAGGGGAAAGGGATGGCGGCGCAACGCGTGCGGAAATTCGCGGGACTTGCCCCGGTACTGACACTGGCGCTGGCCGCGGCCGGTTGCGGCGGTGGCGGCGGCGGTTCCGCCTCGTCCACGCCGACCGCGGCGCCCGCCACGGTGAGCGCAGCCGACGCGGCGCGCCTGCTGGAGCAGGCGACCTTCGGCGTCATCCAGGCCGACGTCGCCACCGTGCAAAGCATGGGTGTGAGCGCCTACATCGATTCGCAAATCGCGCTGCCGCCGACCCAATACACCGGATTCAGCTACGTGCCGCATACCGCCCCCGCCACTTGCGTCACCGACCCGGCGACGCCCACCGACGCGTCGAGCCTGTGTGCACGCGACGACTACACGATTTTCCAGGTGCAGCGGCAGTTCTTCCAGCACGCCCTGGGCAATCCCGATCAGCTGCGCCAGCGGGTGGCCTTCGCCCTGTCGCAGATCTTCGTGGTCTCGAGCACGGAGATCTACGAGGCTTACGGCATGGCCGATTATCAGAATCTCCTGCTGAATGACGCGTTCGCCAATTACCGCACGCTGCTGCAGGACGTCACCTTGAGCCCCGTCATGGGCCACTATCTGGACATGGTGAACAACGCCAAGAGCAATGCCGCGCTCGGCACCTCGCCGAACGAGAATTACGGGCGCGAGGTGTTGCAGCTCTTTTCCATCGGCCTGTATCAGCTCAATCCCGACGGCACCCAGGTGTTGGACGCCACCGGCGCGCCGGTCCCGACCTACACCCAGGACGTGGTCGAGGGCTTCTCCTCGGTGTTCACCGGCTGGACCTATCCGCCCCTGGCCGGCGCCACATCGAAGTTTGGCAACCCCACCAACTACGACGGCACCATGGTTGCGTTCCAGAATGAGCACGACGAGGGCAGCAAGCTGCTGCTCGACAATCTGACCGTGCCGGCGAATCAGACGCCCGCGCAGGATCTGCAGCTGGCGCTGGACAATATCTTCAATCATTCGAACGTCGGTCCGTTCATCGGCCGGCAGCTCATCCAGCACCTGGTCACGAGCAACCCGAGTCCGGCCTACGTGGCGCGCATCTCCGCGGTGTTCGCGAACGACGGCACCGGCGTGCGCGGCAACCTCGCTGCGGTGGTCAAGGCCATATTGATGGACAGCGAAGCGCGCGGCGATGCGCCGGCGGCGGCCAGCTTCGGCCACCTGCGCGAGCCGGCGCTGTACATCACCTCGGTCATGCGCAGCATGGGCGGACAATCCGACGGGGTGTATCTGGCGAGCGCGAGTTCGAGCATGGGGCAGCCGATTTTTTCACCGCAAACCGTGTTCAATTTCTATCCGCCGAGCTATGGCATACCGGGTACGCCGTTGCTGGGGCCTGAATTCGGCATCGACAATGCCGCCACCGCGCTCGCGCGTGCGAATTTCGTCGATACGATGATCATGCAAAACGGTGCGGCGGCGAACGCCACGGTCACCGGCAGCACCGGCAGCACCATCAGCCTGGCGCCCCTGGCCGCCATCACGGATCCGGGTGCGCAGATCCAGCAGCTGAACCAGAATCTCATGCACGGCAGCCTGTCGAGCCAGGCGGCAGGCGTGATTCTGAACGCGGCCAATGCCGCCGGCTCCGGCGATGCGCTCGCGGCCGCGCGTGCGGCGAGCTATCTGGTGCTCACCTCGGCTCAATATCAAGTGGAGCGTTGACATGCAGCGTCGCGGATTCCTCAAACACGCAGGCGCGCTCGCCGGCACGGCGGCGCTCGGCCAGATGGGCGTGCTCGCATCGCGCGCGGCGACGGCCGGCGACTACCAGGCCCTGGTCTGCATTTTTCTGTACGGCGGCAATGACACCAACAACATGGTGGTGCCCATCGATTCGGCCGGCTACGCCAACTATGCCCAGATCCGCAGCACCATTGCGCTTCCGCAGGCGCAATTGCTGCCGCTGGCGGAGGCCGGTGGGGTGCTGCGCTACGGATTTCATCCCGCGTTGCCGGGGCTGCAGTCGCTGTGGAATGCCGGCAATCTCGCCGTGGTCGCCAACGTCGGCACGCTGGTACAGCCCCTGACCCGGTCGCAGTACCTGCAGAGCTCCTCGATCAAGCCGGACACGCTGTTTTCGCACATCGACCAGCAGCACCAGTGGCAGTCCTCCATCTCCAACACCTCGTCATCGAGCACCGGCTGGGGCGGCCGGCTCGCCGACCAGCTGGCCGGCCTGAACGTCAATGCCAGCGTGCCGGCGATGATCTCCACCGGCGGCAACAATCTGTTCGTCACCGGCGCCGCCTCCCAGGCGCTGGTGATACCCACCAGCGGCAGCTTCGGCCTGAAGGATTTCTCCTCGAGCGCGGCCGATGCGGCGCGGCGCACGGCTCTCGTGCAGCTTCTCGGTCTGGATCAATCGGCGGATCTGGTATTGGCGGCGCAGAATCTGATGACGGGCGCGCTCGCGAGCAGCGCCACGCTCAATCCCATCCTCAGCACGACCGATGCGACGCTGACCGCGCGGTTCGGCGCCCTGACCAGCGGTTTCTCCAAGCAGCTGCTGGCCATCGCCAAGGTGATCGAAGCACGCAGCGCGCTCGGCGCGCAGCGGCAGGTTTTCCTGGCGACGCTCGGGTCATTCGACACCCACTCGAATCAGCCCAACACCCAACAGACGTTGTACACCGAGCTCGACGCCGGCCTCTCGGCGTTTCACGGTGCCATGGCCGACATCGGCGCGGACAACAGCGTCACCACGTTCACGCTGTCGGATTTCTCGCGCACCCTGCAATCGAATACCAACCTGGGCACGGATCACGCCTGGGGCGCCCATCACCTGGTCATCGGCGGTGCGGTGAAGGGTGGGCAGCTCTACGGCACGATGCCGACGCTGGAACTCGGCGGTCCTGACGATGCCGGCGACGAAGGCCGGTTCATTCCCACCATCGCGGTGGACCAATATGCCGCCACGCTGGCCGCGTGGATGGGCGCGGACGCCGCGGCATTGGCCGCGGTGCTGCCGAATCTGCCGGCCTTCACCCCGGGTAGGCTGGGTTTCCTATAGTCAGATCACGCGCTTGAGCTTCAATTCCTCGAAGCGCTGCGCCGGCATGTTCATGAGCTTGAGGTAGATCTCCTCGTTGTGCTGCCCGAGCTCGGGTGAGGCCGAGCGGATGCCGCCCGGGGTTTCGGACAGCTTCGGCACCACGTTCTGCATCTTCAGATCGCCGAAGCGCGGATGTTTGACGGTGACGATGGCCTCGCGCGCCATGAATTGCGGATCCGCCAGCATGTCCTGGGCGCGGTAGATGAGTCCGGCGGGCACGCCGTGGCGGTCCATCAGATCCAGCACCTCGCGGGTGGGCAGTCGGGAGCTCCAGCGGCCGATGAGCTCGTCGAGCTGCGCCTGATGTTGGCCGCGCACCTGGTGGTTTGCGTAGTCCGGATGATCGGCGAGCTGCGCCGACCCCATGGCCTCGCACAGCCGCTTGAACACCGTGTTCTGGTTCGCCGCAATCAGCACCAGCCCGTCGCGGGTCGGATAGATGTTCGAGGGCGCGATGTTCGGCAGAATCGCGCCGGTTCTTTCGCGCACGAATCCCAGCTTGTCGTATTCGGTGATCAGCGATTCCATCATGCCGAGTACGGCTTCGTAGATGGCGGAATCCACCATCTGGCCGCGACCCGTTTTTTCGCGGTAATGCAGGGCGGACAGCGCGCCCACGCAGGCAAAGGTGGCGGCCAGCGAATCCCCGATGCTGATGCCCATGCGCGACGGCGGCCTGGACGGGTCGCCGACCACGTAGCGCAATCCGCCCATGGCTTCACCGATGGCACCGAAGCCGGCGCGATGGGCGTACGGCCCGCTCTGTCCGTACCCCGAGACGCGGATCATGATTAGGCGCGGGTTGATCGCGGCGAGGGCATCGTAGCCCAAGCCCCATTTCTCCAGGGTGCCGGGGCGGAAGTTCTCCAGCAGGAAATCCGCGTGGGCGATCAGTTCCTTGAGCACCTGCTGGCCGTCGGCCTGGCGCAGATCGAGCGAAATCGCCTTTTTGTTGCGCGCGATGACCGGCCACCACAGCGACGGATCGTCCGGCTGCTGGCGGCCCCACACGCGCATGGGATCTCCCTGCTCCGGCGGTTCGATCTTGATGACCTCGGCGCCCATGTCGCCGAGCAGCTGGCCGCAAAACGGGCCCGCCAGCAGGGTGCCGAGCTCGAGCACGCGCAGGTCCGACAAAGCACCGTTGCGGAATTCGACCGGTTTGAGTGTCATATTGCCCCCGCCCCGCCCATCGGGGTTCAGTTGTATACAATAATGCCGTGCATCCGCCGGCCATTTGCCCGCTATGCGCGACATCATCATGTGACGCTCGATTCGCCGCCACCCGCCGATGCATCATGTTCACAGCCGGGCCACAGGGCTCGGAAATTGTATACAATTCCCCAAGAAATGAAAATTGATCTCGTCGAAGTGGGTCCGCGCGATGGCTTGCAGAGCGAAGGCACGCTGCTGCCGACCGCCGTCAAGGTGGAATTGATCACACGCCTGATCGCGGCCGGCATACGGCGCTTGGAAGTCACCAGCTTCGTCAATCCGAAACGCGTGCCGCAGATGGCGGACGCCGAGGCGGTGATGGCGGCGCTGCCGAGAAACAACGGCGTCTCCTACATCGGGCTGGTCCTGAACCGCCAAGGCTTCGACCGCGCACTGGCCGCCGGATGCGACGAGATTGGCATGGCGGTGATCGCAAGCGATAGCTTCAACCGGCGCAATCAAGGCGTCAGTACCGAGGAGTCGCTGGCAGCGTGGCTCGATATCGCGCGGGCGGCGCATGCCGCGAAAGTCAAACCGAACGTGGTGGTGTCCGCCGCGTTCGGCTGTCCGTTCGAGGGCGAAATCGATCCGGACCACGTGCTCGACATCGCCCTGCGCTGCGCCCGGGCGGAACCCATCGAAATCGCGCTGGCCGACACCATCGGTGTGGGCGTGCCCACACAGGTGGCGGATCTGTTCGGCCGGCTGCGCCGTGAGCTGCCACAGATGCCGCTGCGGGCGCACTTCCACAACACACGCAACACCGGCATCGCCAATGCCTACGCGGCCATCGAGGCGGGCGTCACGGCGCTCGACGGCAGTGTGGGCGGCGTCGGCGGTTGTCCGTTCGCGCCGGCTGCCACCGGCAACATCCCATCCGAGGATCTGCTGTACATGCTGGACCGCATGGGCGTCGAGACCGGCGTATCCCTCGAGGCCATGATCGATACCGGCCGGTGGCTGCAGGAGAAAATCGGCAGGCCGATTCCGGGAATGCTGATGAAGGCGGGCGGATTTCCGCGCCGCACGCAACGACCAACATGAGTTTCAAAGGGCGGGTGCATGTCATATAGATTGGGTGTTGATGTCGGCGGCACGTTCACCGATCTTTTTCTGGTGGATGAGAAGTCGGGACGGATATTCACCGCCAAGGTGCCGAGCACGCCGGCGGATCAATCGATCGGGGTGTTGAACGGCATCGAGAGGGTATGCGGCAAGGCCGGTGTGCGCCCCGAGGTGATCGATCACGTCATGCACGGCACCACGGTCGCGACCAACACCGTGCTCACCGGCACCGGAGCGCGCTGCGGTCTGGTCACCACCAAGGGTTACCGGCAGGTATTGCAGATTGCGCGCTCCTTCGTGCCGGGCGGGCTCGGCGGCTGGGTCATCTACAACAAATCCCTGCCCATGGCGCCGCTCTCCTGCACCATCGAGGCGCACGAGCGGGTCGCCGCCGACGGCGCGGTGGTGCAGGCGCTCGATGAGGACCAGTTGCGCAGGGATCTGGCAACGCTCAAGCAACGGAAGATCGAGGCATTGACGGTGTCGCTCATCAATTCGTTCGCGAATGCATCGCATGAGCGGCGCGTGCGCGAGATCGCCTCCCGCGAACTGCCCGGCATACCGGTCTCCCTGTCCTCGGATGTGGTACCGGAGATGCAGGAATACGAGCGCACGGTGACCACGGTGGCCAATTCGTACGTGCGTCCGCGCGTCTCCAGATACGTGGCCAACCTCAAGGCCAAGATCGAAATGGCGGCGAAGGACGTCAAATTGCATATCCTGCGTTCGGACGGCGGCCTGGCGGGCGCGGAGGGGGCCGAGGAATACCCGGTGAACCTGCTGATGTCGGGACCCGCCGGCGGCGTCACGGGGGCGCTGTGGGTTGCGGTGCAGGCGGGCTTTCCGCATCTGCTGACGGTCGACGTCGGCGGCACGTCAACCGACGTGGCGCTGATCCAGAACGGCGAGCCGCGGCTGCGGCGCGAGACCACCGTGGGCGACGTGACGGTGCGCGCTTCCTCGGTGGACATCCGCACCGTGGGCGCCGGCGGCGGCTCCATCGCGCACGTACCGGAATTGACCAGGGCGCTGCGCGTGGGGCCGCAGTCGGCAGGCGCCGACCCCGGTCCGGCCGCCTATGGCAGGGGCGGCACGGAGCCGACCGTGACCGACGCGAACGTGGTGCTCGGCTTCCTGCCGGAAATGCAGAAGCTGGGCGGCGACATGACCTTGAACCGCCAACTCTCGACCCAGGCGGTGCAGAAGGTCGCGACCGCGCTCGACCTGTCGCTCAAGGATGCGGCGCTCGGCATCTACAACATCGTCAACGAGAACATGGTCGGCGCGCTGCGCCTGGTGTCGGTGGAACAGGGCTACGATCCGCGCGACTATGCGCTGATCGCCTTCGGCGGCGCGGGCCCGCTGCATGCCAATGCGCTGTCGCGGCTGCTCGGCTCCTGGCCGTCCATCATTCCGCCGGGACCCGGCGTGCTGTGCGCCCTCGGCGATGCCACCACCGCGGTGCGCGACGAGCGCGCACGCACCTACGTCAAGAAGTTCTCGGACACCAATGCGGCCGAGCTCGCCACGATACTGAAGAAGCTGGCGGCGGACGCCGCCCGATCCCTCGAGCGCGACGGCGTGCCGCGCGCCGAAATCACCACCAGCTACCAGGTGGATCTGCGCTATCACGGTCAGGGCCTGCGGCTCACCATCAACATTTCGATCGCCGAGCTGGAGAAGAAGGGCCTGACCGCCATCTCCGACCAGTTCGACGCCGAGCACAAGCGGCTGTTCACCTTTGCGCTGCAGCTCGAGCACGAGATCGTGACGCTGCGCGCGTCCGTTCAGGGGCGCGGCATCAAGCTGAAGCGCGCCGCCATTGCGGCGGGCTCCGCCGATCCGAAGGCCGCCGTGGTCGGCAAACAGGCGAGCTACATGGACGGCAAGAGCGTGACGGCACGCGTTTACGACCGGGCGCTGCTCAAGTCGGGCAACCGGATCGCCGGTCCGGCCATCGTCATGGAAATGGACTCGACCACGGTGATCCTGCCAAAGCACCACGGCAAGGTGGACAAGCTCGGCAACATCCTGATTTATCCGGACAAGTACCAAGCGAAGAGGAACTGACGCCATGCCCGCCACCATCATCCAGCGCAACAAGGCGCGCATCAAGAAGGTCAAGGTCGACACGGTGACCATCGACATCATCGAAAGCGCGCTGCGCAACGCGCGCTTCGAAATGGACACCGTGCTGTTCCGCACGGCGATGTCGCCCGGCATCCGCGAACAGCACGACGAGTTCCCGATGATCGCGAACCTGGAGGGCAAGATGGTCGTCGGCCAGTTCGGCTCGTTCATCTGGGGTTTCATGCAGGGCTATGAGGGAACCATCGAGGAAGGCGATGTATTTCTCACGAATGATCCGTACTCGGTGCGCGGCGCCATCAGCCACGCCAACGACTGGCTCATGCTGATGCCGGTCTACCGCAAGGGCCGCTTGATCGCCTGGGCCGCCATGTTCGGACACATGACGGACGTGGGCGGCAAGGTGCCGGGATCGCTGCCGACGGATGCACGCACCATCTACGAGGAAGGCGTCACCGTGCCGCCCGTGAAGATCTTCAAGAAAGGGGTTCTGAGCGACGACGTGTTGAAGATCCTGCTGCACAACTGCCGTCTGCCGCACTGGAATCTGTCGGATTTCAACGCCATCACGGCCGCTCTGCGCACCGCGGCCACGCGCTGCATCGAGATCTGCGAGCGCTTCGGCGACGATGTGTTCCATTCTGCGATGGCCGAGATGCTGGCGCGCAACCGGCGCGCGATGCGCGAGCTCATCCAGCGCACCGTGCCGGAGAAGCGCCAGTACTTCGAGGATTACATCTGCGACGACGGGCTCAACATGGGGCCCTACAAGATCGCCTGCACCATGTGGCGCGAGGGCGAGAAGTGCATCTTCGATTTCGCCGGCACCGACCCGCAGTCGCAGTCCTCGATCAATTTCCTGTTGAACGAGGAGATGTTCAAGATGTTCGCGGGCGTCTACATGATCATGGTGTTCGATCCGCAGATCCTGTTCAACGACGGGTTCTATGACCTGATGGAGGTGCGCATACCGGCCGGCACCCTGCTCAAACCCCTGAAGCCCGCGGCGTTGTCCTGCCGCACGCACGCCCTCGGCCGCATCTTCGACATCCTGGGAGGGCTGCTCGGCCAGGGCAATCCGCAATTCATGTGCGCCGCGGGATTTTCCGATTCTCCGCATTTCATGTACTCCGGCCACGACAGGAACGGCGACTGGTATCAGCTCTACCAGATCACCTTCGGCGGCATTCCCGGCAAGCCCTTCGGCGATGGCCCCGACGGCCATTCGCTCTGGCCGTCGTTCACCAACGTGCCGAACGAATTCCTGGAGAGTTATTTCCCGCTGCGCATCGACATTTACGAGACCATCCCCGATACCGGCGGCCCGGGCAAGAATCGCGGCGGTAACGGTCTGCGCATCGGCTACCGCTTTCTCGAGCCGGGGGAGATCTCGATCCACGACGACCGCTGGCTCACCTATCCGTGGGGCGTGAACGGCGGCCTGCCCGGTGCGCGCAGCCGCAAGACGCTGGTGCGCAGCGACGGCAGCCGTACATTGCTCGAATCGAAACTCGACCACGTCAAGGTCGAGGCCGGCGATCTGCTGCTCTCCGACACGTGGGGCGGGGGCGGCTGCGGCGACCCGCTGGAGCGCGAACCGGAGAAGGTCAGGTTCGACGTCGATGCCGGGCTGGTGACGTCCGAAGGAGCCCGCCGCTACGGGGTGGTTCTGGGCGCCCACGGCGAGGTCGATGCGGCGGCGACCGCGGCGCTGCGCCGGGAGATGGCGGCGCGGCGCGGCCCGGTCAAGCTGTTCGACCGCGGCTTCGAAGACATGGATGAGCTCAAATTGCGCTGTTTGGCCGAGACCGGCCTGCAGCCGCCGCGCCGGCCGACCTTCAGCAAGTGGGCGATGAAGGCTGCCGCAGCCAAGGCCTGAGGGTGCGATGCGAGCCGCCGAACGTGCCTATACCGCCATCCGCGAGGGCATCCTGCTCGGCCGCCACGCCGGCGGCGTACGGCTGATCGAGACCGAGCTGGCGCTCGCCATCGGGGTGAGCCGCACCCCGGTGAGGGAGGCGTTGCGACGCCTGCACGCCGAGGGTTTGGTGCACTTCCTGCCGAATCACGGCGCCGTCGTCGCCCTATTCGAGGCGCGCGACGCGGAGGAGATCTTCGAACTGCGGGCGATGCTCGAGCCGATCAGTGCACGGCTCGCCGCCGAACGCGCCTCGCCGGAGGCCATCGCCGAATTGCGCGCCCTGGCCGAGGTGCAGGTGCGCGAGTCGAAGCGGCGGCGAACGGGCTTTCTGGCGCGCATCGGTGACCTCAATGATCGCTTCCACCGCGCCATTCAGGCGGCGGCCGACAGCCCGCGGCTGGCCAAAATGCTCGCCGGGCTGACCGAGGCACCGCTGATCCTGCGCACCTTCGGGCAGTATTCACCGGCCGAATTGCAGCGCAGCGCCGAGCAGCATCTGGAACTGGTCCAGGCCCTGGAAGCGCGCGATCCGATCTGGGCGCACGGCATCATGCAGGCCCACATTCTCGCCGGGCGCGCCACCTATATCCGCAGCCGCGGCCTGCAGCAGGACTGAGCCTGCGGGATCGGAGCGCCGTCGGGGCGCGATGTGAGATGATGCCGCGGCTAAGCGGCATGCTTAGGTGGGAAGACCGGGGCCATTTTCCAATGAAGATATATTCCTGGAACGTCAACGGCATCCGTGCGGTGCTGAAGAAAGGCCGGTTGGCTCCCTTCATGGAGGCGCATCGTCCTGACATTCTCTGCCTGCAGGAGACCAAGGCCGAGCGCGACCAAATCGAGATCGAATTGCCGGGCTACCATGAGTACTGGAATTCGGCGGTCAAGAAGGGCTATTCCGGGACCGCCATTTTCTGCAAACTGGAACCAATCGGAGTCGTCAACGGCTTCCCCGCCTCGTTCGCGAAACGCTTCAGCTTCGCCGATGAGCTCGAGCGTGACAGTGCCGGCGAGGGCCGCGTCATCACCGCCGAGTTCGAGGATTACTTCGTGGTGACCGTGTACACGCCGAACGCGAAGGACGATCTGAGCCGCATTCCGCTGCGCTTCGGACATTGGGACCCGGCGTTTCTCGCCTACGTCAAGGAGCTGGAGAAGAAAAAGCCCGTGGTGTTCTGCGGCGACCTCAATGTCGCCCATACCGAGCTCGATCTCGCCAATCCGAAATCGAACCGGGGCAAGAAGGGCTTCACCGACGAGGAGCGTGCAGGATTTCAGAATCTGGTGGACGCGGGTTTCGTCGACACGTTTCGGATGTTCACCCAGGGCAACGGCCATTACACCTGGTGGAGCCATTTCGCCAATTCGCGCGCGCGCAACATCGGATGGAGAATCGACTACGTGCTGGTCTCCGCGCAACTGCGTGCCTGGGTGAAATCCGCTGCAATCCATCCCGATGTGATGGGCAGTGACCATTGCCCGGTCAGCATCACGCTCGACCGGCGCTGACTCAACCGGCGCTGAAGCAACCGGCGCTGAGTCAGCCGGCGCCGGGCCCGACGGGGCGGAAGGGTCAGGCCGCGACGGACGGGCGCCGCGGCGCCCGCCGGATCAGCGTCAGGGCGAGCAGCCCGGAGGCAACCATCAGGAACAGGCTGACGGCGTTCAACGTCGGGGTCGCGCCCTCGCGCATGCGGCCGTACATCATCACCGTCAGCGGCGAATCCGCGCCCACCAGCATCAGGGTGGTGTTGAAATCGGCAAACGACATCAGGAATGAGATGGCCGACGAACCCACCAGGGCCGGGCGCAGGTAGGGCAGCAGGATGGTGCGAAACACCGCGGCGCGCGTGGCGCCGAGATTCAGCGCCGCCTCCTCCAGTGTGCCGTCGAAACGGCGCAAGCGGGCGCTGATGGTCAGCGTCGCAATGGTGGCGACATAGGAGAACTGGCCGAGAACCACCAGCGGCAGGCCCGGGCGCAGGAAATCCAGGTCCCATCCGAAGGCGTCGTCGGCGAATTCGGCGATGCGGCTGGCGAAGGCCAGTATCGAAATGCCGAGAATGACCCCCGGAATCACCAACGGCGCCAGCATCAGCACCGACAGCGCCTGCTTGCCGGGAAAGCGGCCGCGCTCCAGCAGGAATGCATTCGCAGTGCCGATCAGCACCGACAGCAGCGTCACCCAGGCGGCGACGAGGCAGCTGGTCCCGATGCTGCCGAGCAGCTGCGCGTCCTGAAACAGTCCCACGCGTTCCTTGGATGCATTGCCCGTGAACCAGTCGAGCGTGAAGCCGCGCCAGGGCGGCGCCGGATACGGCGCATCATTGAAGGCGAACACCGTCACCACGATCAGCGGCAGAAACAGAAACACCAGAAACGCCCCCACGTAGCAGGCCGTGGAGGCGCGCAGCCAGAGCGGACGCGGCAGGGAGGGAATCATGTGCGTCGCATCACGTCGCCGAAGCGCTGTCCGGTGAGCCGCAGGCCCGCCATCACCATGGCGGTGGACAGCCCGAGCAGCAGAAAGCCGAAGGCCGCGCCCTGTTCCCAGTTGAAGCGCACGATGAATTGATTGTAGATCTGCTCGGTGAACCACTCCGAGTTCTTGCCGCCGAGCAGCGTCGGCGTGAGGTAATTGCCCAGCGTGAGCATGAACACGACGATGCAGCCGGCGGTGATGCCGGGTGCGGCGTGCGGAATGACGATGCTGCGCAGGATGGTGAAGCCGCCAGCACCCAGGTCGTAGGCCGCCTCGATCAACGAGTTGTCGAGGCTTTCCAGGCTCGAAATGAGCGGCACCACCATGAACAGCAGCGAGGTGTAGACCAGGCCGACCAGAATGGTTGCATCGTGATACAGCAGTTCTACGGGCATGTCCGTGATGCCGAGGCGCACCAGCAGACCTGGCAGCACGCCGGACTCGCGCAGCAGGATCATCCAGCCGAGCGTGCGCACCGTCTCGCTCACCCAGAACGGAATGAGGCAGACGATGAACAGCAGCGAGCCGGCCCGGCCGCGCGCCAGTTTGGCGATGACCCAGGCGATGGGAAACGCCAGCAGCAGCGTCAACAGCGTCGCGACCACGGACATCCAGGCCGTGCGCACGAACACGTGCCAGTAGAGCGGATCAGCGAAGAATGTGCGGTACTGCGCGAGGCTGGCGGCGTATTGTCTCGGGCCCACGCGCTCGCGCAGGCTGAGCACGGCCAGGTCGAGGTGCGGCGCGACGATGAGCGCGCCCAGCCACAGCAGCGCCGGCGCGAGCAGCAGCCCGAGCATGAAGCGCGCGTGCCAGCGCGGCGCCGCCGACTCAGGCATCCGCGCCCGCCGCTTGCGCGCGCGCGGGAAAGCACACGGCGCGCGCCGGATCGAAACTGAACAGGATCCTCTCCTGCGGCTTCAGATCCGAGAACTGGCCGGTCTGCGGCAGTGCGATGCGAAACTCGCGGCGCGACCGGCTCTCCTGCAAAAGCACGGCCGAATTCGCGCCGTCGAACAGCACGCTCAGAACCTCGCCCGCGTGCGGCGGCTGGCCCGCCGGCAGCTGCGCCTCGCTGCGCCCCAGGCTCGCGACCTCGGGACGCACGAACGCCTCGACCGGATCGCCGACGGCAATGGCACCGGCGGCATGATGAATCGCGCGGATGACCCAGCCGTCCGCCGTGGTCACTTCGATCGACGCACCGTCGCGGGCGGTGGCGCGCCCGACGACGCGGTTGTTGGCACCCACGAAGGCGGCCACGAAGGGCGTTTGCGGCCGATAGTACAGATCCTGCGGGGTGCCGAGCTGTTCGAAGCGCCCGTGGCTCATCACCCCCACGTGATCGGAGAGCACCAGCGCTTCGGATTGATCGTGGGTGATGTACACGAAGGTGGTGCCGAAGGCCGCCTGCAGCTGCTTGAGCTCGATTTTCATGTGCTCGCGTAGCTTGAGATCCAGGGCGCCGAGCGGCTCATCCAGCAGCAGCAGGGTGGGTTCCAACACCAGGCTGCGGGCGATCGCCACGCGCTGGCGCTGACCGCCGCTCAACTCATCGACGCGCTTGTGCGCCGCGCCGCCGAGTCCGACGCGCTCCAGCATCGCCTCGCTGCGCCGCCGGCGCTCCGCCCGGGCGATGCCGCGGCGTGCCAGGCCGAAGGCGACGTTTTCCCCCACCGACATCATGGGAAACAATGCCAGCTGCTGGAACACCATGTTGACGGGGCGCCGATTGGGTGCCACGCCGCGCATGCTGCCGCCGCCGATGGCGATGTCACCTGCGTCCGGGGCGATGAACCCGGCGATCATGCGCAGCAGGGTGGTCTTGCCGCAGCCCGAGGGACCGAGGATGGAGAAAAAACTGCCGCGCTCGACCGCAAAGGACAGCGAATCGACGGCCACATGCTCGCCAAACCGCTTGACGACCGCGTCGGCGACCAGATCCGGCGTGCTCAATTGGCGGCCTTGACCCGATCGAGCACCCGGCCCTCGATCTCCTCCAATCCGGGCGGGATCGCCGGGTACCAGTGGATGGCCTTCAGGGCGCTGTCGGGAAAGGCCGCGGTGAATTGCGCCTTGAGGCGCGGATCGAGCAACGGCCAGGTGCCGTTCGCCGCCGAGAAACTGCCCACGGACTTGGTGATCCGCGCCGCCATGGCCGGACGCATGGTGAAGTTGATCCAGGCATAGGCGGCAGCGTCGTTGCGTCCGCGCGCCGGCAGCGCGAAGGTGTCGAGCCAGCCGAGAGCGCCGGAACGGGGGATGATGAACTGCACATCCGGGTTCTCGCGATTCAGGCTCCAGCCGCCCGTATCCCACATCATCGCAGCCACGATTTCCCCGGAGCGTATGCCGTTCAACAGTTGATCCTTGTTGTCGTAGAAGAACTTGACGTTGCCCTTGCAGGCCGACAAGGTGGCTCCCACCTGCTCCATGAGCGCCGCGTAGGCCTTCGGATCGCCGTACAGTGAAAAGGGGTCCTTGCCGGCGGCAAAGGCGAAGGCCATCAGCGTCGGACGCCGCAGCCGGATGGAGGTTTTGCCCTTCAGGTCCGCACGGCACAAATCGCCGTAGTCCGCGACCTTCGCCCGCTTGACGTTGGCGACCAGCCCGTCCGTGCCCCACAGATAGGGCAGCGCATACAGCTTGCCGTCCAGCGTCGCGTTGCGCTTGACGATGTCCAGCAAAGCCGGCTGGAATTGCTGCAGATTCACCTGTGTCAGGTCGATGGGCTTGTAGATTCCGAACTCGCGCTGCGGACCGGTGATCCGATCCTGCGACGGCTGGGCGAGGTCATAGCCGGCGCCTCCGGTGGCGCGCAACTTCGAGATGATTTCCTCGTTGTTCGACAGCGTCACCTCGACCGTGATGCCGGTCTCCTTCTCAAAGGCGGCGATGACGTCCGCGGGTACGTAATCGGCCCAGGTGAGGATGCGCAGCTTCTGGGCGGCTTGAGCCGCTCCGGCCGTGAACAGAGCGAGTGCCAGGATCGCGCAAATCTGTCTCATCGATTCTCCCCGGGGAACGCCGATAAGCGATCTTACAGAATCGGCGGCCCGAAGTGCCCGTCATGCACCCGGCGGCAAGGCGGCGAGCGCCCGGCCGTAGCCTTCGGCAACCTCGCCGGGGTGCGCCGCGGTGTAGCCGAGATCCCGCACCAGGCCGTTGTGCAGTCCGTAGATCCAGCCGTGAATGGCCAGCGGCTGGGCGCGCTCCCAGGCGTCCTGCACGATGGAGGTCTGGCAGACGTGGGTGACCTGTTCGAGCACGTTCAATTCGCACAGGCGGTCGAGGCGCTGCTGGTGATCCGCCAGCCGCGCGAGCGGGGCGCCATGCCGTTCCCGGACGTCCTGGATGTGGCGCAGCCAATTATCGCTCAAGCCGATGCGCTCGTTCGACAGCGCCGAACGCACGCCGCTGCAGCCATAATGACCGCAGACGATGATGTGTTCGACTTTCAATACATCCACCGCGAATTGCATCACCGACAGGCAATTAAGGTCCGTGTGCACCACCACGTTGGCGATGTTGCGGTGAACGAACAATTCGCCCGGCGGCAGTCCGACGATCTCGTTCGCCGGCACGCGGCTGTCGGAACAGCCGATCCACAGATAGCGGGGGGACTGCTGGCGCGCGAGCCGGGCGAAGAAGTCCGGATCGCGGCGCAGAATCGAGGCCGCCCAGTCGCGATTGTTCTGAATCAGATGCTCGAGCGGTTTCACCGCGCGATTGTAAGCGGCAACGCGATCCGCCAGCAGCGCGGGACCGGCCAGAGGGGCTATGTGAAGCAATTTTCATGAACTATCGGTCATGCTGCGGATCAAACCGGGCAATCCAGCCCATACGCCCGAGGGTAGTTTCACCATGGCCGCCACTTTGAAGGTTGCCGGAGCGATTTTCGCCCTATCCTGGCCGTGCATCGCCGCGGCCACCCTGGGCGGGTCTGCCGACACGGTCGAGACCGATCGCTCCGCTCTGCGGGCCTCGGTGAAGGTCACGGCCCAATCTTTGTATCAGGTGCACGAACTGCAGCTGCCGTCGGGTACCACGCTGCGCGAGTTCGTGGCGCCGGGCGGCACGGTGTTTGCGTTGGCCTGGCGCGGGCCCGCCATTCCGAACCTGCGGCAAGCGCTCGGCAGCTATTTCAATCCCTACGCGGCGGCGGTCGGGGCCCGCCACGGCGGCCGCGGCCACCTTGAGGTGAAATCCGGCGATCTGGTGGTGCGCGGCGCCGGCCACATGCGCTCCTTCTCCGGCGTCGCCTATCTGGCGAGCGCCATTCCGGCGGGCGTCGCCGTCGAGGATCTCAAGTGACGCGGCACGCGCGCGCCATGCAGGCGGCATGCCTGGCCGTACTCGCCGCCTCCTGCGGCGGCGGCGGCGGCGGCCATACGCTCACGTCGGCGACCACCACCACGACCACCGCCACGCCGGGGTCAAACGTGCAATCGGTGATCGTGGACGCCGGACCGGCCGACAACAGCCTCAACATGCTGTTCGTCAGCGTGACGGTGTGCGTGCCCGGCAGCACCACCAATTGCCAGACCATCGACCATGTGCAGGTGGACACGGGCTCGAGCGGCCTGCGGCTGCTGGCCTCGGTGCTGTCGGCCTCGCTTACCCTGCCGCTGCAGCATGCGGCAGACGGCAATACCCTGGTCCAATGCACCCAATTCATCGACGGCTATTCCTGGGGACCGGTCGCCAGCGCCGATCTGACCATGGGCGGCGAAACGGCCAAGGACCTGCCGGTGCAGATCATCGGTTCCGCGGCATATCCCACGGTGCCCGCGGATTGCTCCGGCACCGGGCCGTCGGAGGATACGGTCGCGACGTTCGGCGCGAACGGCATTCTCGGCGTCGGACCCTTTGCCCAGGACTGCGGCACGGGTTGCGCGAATTCGACGGAACCGGGGGTTTATTACTCCTGCACCCAGACGCAGTGCCAGCCGGTCATCGTGCCGCTGGCCAGCCAGGTGCCCAACCCGGTCACCGCATTCACCACCGACAACAACGGCGTGGTCATCCAGCTGCCGGCCGTGGCGGCCAGTGGCGCCCTGACCCTGACCGGCTCGCTGATCTTCGGGGTCGACACCGAGTCGAACAACAAATCCGCCGGCACGGTGATCGGCCTGGATGAATACGGCGACTTCACCACGCAGTTCCTCGGCCAGACGCTGACGCAGAGCTTCATCGACGCCGGCTCCAACGGCTATTTCTTCAATGATGCCTCGTTGGCGCCGTGCGCCTCGACGTCCGACTTCCCGACGTTTTATTGCCCTGCCTCGACCCAGTCCTTGTCCGCCAGTCTGCAGGGAAGCAGCGGCGCGACCGCCAACGCCAGCTTCGTGGTGTCGAATCCCGAGACCGTGGAGACCGACAATCCGAGTTTCAACGTCTATCCGGATCTCGCCGGAACCTCCTCCACGGGTGACAGCTTCGACTGGGGATTGCCGTTCTTCTACGGGCGCACCGTGTACACGGTGGTGGAGAGCCGCACCACCAGCGCCGGCACGGGTCCGTACGTGGCCTTCTAGGGGGTCCTTCCAGCCGAGCCGTTCAACCCCCGTCAGTAGCGGTTCGACAACACCGGACAGCCGATGTGGTAGTTACCCTTGGCGAGTTCCTCCACGCAGCGCTCGCGGGCGCGCTTGACGCCACCCTTGATGAAGTCGATGGCTTCGGCCTTGGTCATCACCGTGCCGAAGTGCACCGGCAGCAGGGTGTCCACGTCGAGCTTGTAGTAATCGATGTTGTCCTCGAAATTGTCCGCCCAATACTGGTAGGTGCGCGCCGCCGTGGCCATGTCCGCCTCCACCAGCGCCTTGGCCGAGGGCACGTAGGCGAACAGCCCGTCCGCCATGTGCGAATTCATCCGGTCCCAATACACATCGACCGTCAGGGTTTTGTCCGAGAGGCGCAGATGCTCGTCCACGGGGATGAATTTCAGGGGCTGCGGGTTCTTCGACAACAAGTCGGGGTAATCGGGCGAGGGGTGGGTCACCATGTCACTGATGATGCCCTCGTTGCCGCGTCGGGCGATGACCGCCAGACCTTCCTCGACGGCCACGCGGATGCCGGCAATGTGATCGGAATGCGCGTGTGAAATGATGAGCTGGGTGACCGGCTTGCCGGGCACCAGGTTGCGCGCCGCATCGATCAGCAATTTGGCCATCGGCTTGCGATGCAGCTCGTACAGCGTGATGTGATCGGAGAACTCGAAGGCGATGGTGGCCTGCTCGCCGAACTTCAGATACCAGACGTGATCGGCGATCTTGATGGGCGTGATCGGCTGCACCAGGATGGGGTCGATGGGTTCGGGTGCGAGACGCACCGCCCACGGCGCGGCCAGGTCCGGGATCTTGCCGTCGACTTCGTAGCCGTCGACGTACATCCTGAAATAATTGACGCCGCGCCAGTCGATCTTGGTGTTGTAGCTCATGGGCAGCAGAATTCCCGCAATGGGCGCATAGCCCTCCAGATACGTGGTGAAGGTCAGCTGTCCGAAGTTGTTGTGCGGGTTGATCCACTCGATCCGCGCCGGCAGGTGCGTGCGTGCATCGAAGGCCACCGAAAATTTGTCGCCTTCCTTGACGGTCACATCGACCCAGCGCAGGTCGCCCTCGGTGCGCTCATTGCTCAGCTTGCTGGTGGGATCCAGGCCGGTGCGCACCGCCACGATGGGATTGTTCATGGCCCACATGCGGCGCATATGCACGCCGTCGAGATGCCAGGCGGTGCCGCCCCAGCGCGGCACGCGGGTGCGCTTGCCCTCGAGGTCGATGTTGAAGGGGATGTCGCCGTCCAGCACCTCGTTGATCGGCTGCCAGCTGGTTTGGGGCAACAGCGCGAAGGTAAACAGCATGTTGCGCCGCTCGGCCTGCTGAAAGCGGCCGTGCTCCAGGTCGTACACGCGGCGCAAATCATTGGCGGCGATCTCCCGCATCGCGGCATTCGGCGAGGCGGTGACGTTCGCCATGCCGAACTGATAGGCCCATTCGCCGTAGCCGATCAGTGTGATGTTCTTGACGCTGCGCACGCGCTCGAGTCCGCCGAGGGCCTGCGCCGCCGCTTCGAAGGTGGAGCGGGCCGTGGATTCCTGCGCCTGGATGCGCATCGAGGACAGGGCCATCGAGCCGGCCAAGGAAACGCCGAGCAACATCCGCGCTGTGTTGTGCATGGTCAACCCCCCTGTAACTGACTGATATCGGACCGGCGCATCGACAACGTGCCGGCGCACCGACATCGTGTAAACGTATGGGCGCCGCCGGCGTCGACAAATCGACCCGGCCGGTCAGTCATCCCGGACGACCGGTGCGCCGGCCAGAGCGGTGCGCAGCGAGAGCGCGAACAGCGCGGCAATCTCCTCGAGCTGCTCGACGGGTGTGTCGTAGGGCGGGGAGAGAATGATGGTGTCGCCGCGGCGCCCGTCGACATTGCCGCTCGCGGGATACACCAGCAGACCGTTCCCGGCGGCGACGGCGGCCACGCGATTCGCCATCTGGCGGTCGGCCTCGAACGGCGCCTTGGAGCGCCGATCGGCCACGAGCTCCACGCCGACGAAAAATCCCCGGCCGCGCACGTCGCCCACGGCGGCCAGGTCCGCGAGCCCGGCGCGCAGCTGGCTCATGAAGGCCGGTCCTAGCGTGCGCACGCGCTCGAGCAGCCGCTCGCGGCGGATGATGGTCTGCACGGCCACGGCCGCCGCGCACGCCGTAGTATGACCCGTGAAGGTGTGGCCGGTGAGCGGGCCACCGTGGGTGTGCAGGATTTCGGCGATGGTGTCGCTGTAGATGGTGGCGCCGAGGGGGATGTATCCACCCCCCAGTCCCTTGGCCACCGTCATGATGTCCGGCGCAACGCCCTCGTGCTGCAGTGCCCGCCAGGTGCCGCATCGGCCGGCACCGCACATCACCTCATCGGCGATCATGAGCACGCCGTGGCGATCGCAGATCTCACGCACGCCTTGCGCATAGCCGGGCGGGGCGGGTACCACGCCGCCGGCGCTGCCCACCACCGGCTCGAAGATGAAGGCCGCCACCTGATCGGCGCCCAGGCGCAGTATCTCCGCCTCCAGCCGCGCCAGCGCATCGCCGGCCACGTCGTCGACCGCGACGCCCGGCATCGGCCGATAGACATTGACCGCCGGCAGGAATGAGGCCTCGATCAACGCGCCTTCGAAGGGCGCGCGCCGCGCGAGGAAATCCGACACCGACAGCGCCCCCAGGGTGTTGCCGTGCCACGAGCGCCGGCGCGAAATGAAGCGCCGCCGCGAGGATTGGCCGCGCACATAGTGATACTGCAGCGCGATTTTCAAGGCCGATTCCACGGCCTCCGAGCCGCTCGAGACGAAAATCATCTCCCCGAGCGGCGCACCGCAGGCCGCCGCGACCAGCTCGCGCAGCTCTTCCAGGGGATCACTGGTGAAGCTGTAGCGATAGCCATACGCGATCAGATCCAGCTGGCGCTTGATCGCCGCATTGATCTCCGGGTTGCCATGTCCCAGGCAAAATACGGCCGGACCACCGGAGGCGTCCATGTAGCGCTTGCCGCTGCGGTCGTAGACGAAGATGCCGCTGCCGTAGGCGATCTTCGGCAGGCCGGTCAGCGCATGCATGGCCGATGCGCCGGAGAGCTGACGATCCATCGAAGCGCGGAACGGTCTCCTAAAACGAATAACCCGCCGACACGATCAGCGATTGTGGTCCGAACCTTATGCCGGTGGTGCGGATCAAGCCGTCGGTGTCCGCCGTCAGCTTGGTGTTCACCCGGGCAATGCCGTAGGAGGCATGCACGGCCCAGCGCTCGTTGAACTTGTAGCTCAAACCCACGGTGCCCGCCGGCCCGACCGAGGAGGGCAGCGTCAGCTTGGTGGGGCCGCCGCTCGCGGCGTTGCCGGCGGCGGTGGAATCGCGGTCGTAGAAGTTCGTGTAATTCACGCCCACGCCGATGAAGGGTTGCCAGGCCGAACTCTCAGGGAGGAACCGGTATTCGAGCAGCACGGTGGGCGAGAACCAGCGCGCGGTGGCAATGACCTGGCCGTTGTAAGGCACCGAACCCAAGGTGGCCGGCCCCTTGCCTTCGGTCTTGGTGAGCGGCGGGTAGCCCATCGCCAGCTCCGCGTCGAAATGCGATGTCAGGCGCCGGATGTAGCCCACATATAGGGTCTCGACGTTGTCGGCCTTGAGATTCACCCCGGCCGGAACGTACGGACCGGCGAGGTCATCCGCACTCGCGTGATAGAACACCGAATACAGGCCGATCCGGACGTCGTTGCTCGGCACGTCGTCGGCCCGCGCCGAGACGCCGCACAGCAGGCCGGCCGCGCTCAGGGCGAGCAGCGCGCGAAGGTTGAATTTTGTCATGACCCATTCCTTTGAAACTGGCATTGAATCTGGCCGTTAGAACTGGCTGAAGAAGCCGCGCGCGGCGACCGCGCAGAACGGCGCGACGTTGGCGTGATAATTCGCGACCAACTGTTCCTCCGCCTGCAGCGGCGTCAGGCTGCCGCCGGCCGCCGATTCGTAATAGGCCAACTGTTCGGCCTGGTATTGCTGAAAGCCCGCCTGGGCGCTCGCGAAGGGTCCGGCGGGCGTGGCGTTCACGTCGAGCACCGCCACCGTGGGCACCCCGGCCCAGAATGCCTGCATGGTGCCCGTGTTGACGCTGTAGAACACCGTCGGATCCTGGTCGCCGCCGCACAGCAGGGTGGGCACCTTGGGCGCCCACGCGGTGCGCAGGTCGTTCTTGTACAGGGCCAGACGGAAAGTCTGAGTGGGCGCCACCGCCGCCAGCGGCACTCCCGCGGTGGGCGTGGGAACCGCACCATCGGGGTTCTGCGCGGCATCCAGGGCGTAGGCCAACCGAAAGCTGTTGTTGAGAAGATACGGCATCCCGAATCCTGCATCGAACAGCGGGGTGAACGGATTGGTGGTGCTGCTCGGCACCGCCAGCGCCGCCGTCAGTTCCGCGGACAGCAGCGCATTGCCGGGGATGGTGACCGTGGGTGTGGTGCTGTCGAACACCACCTGTTCCGGCAGCAGGCCGGTCGCAAAAATCGTGTCGATGGGCGTGCTGGACGGCAGCAGGGTGTCGATGCCCGCCGCATAGGTGGTCGAATACACATCCGTGGTGGCCGTGTAGATGTTGCCATAGGCCTTTTGATAGCTGGTGGTCAGCAGCGGGGCGAACACCGTGGCGCCGATGTCGACCGCGCCGAACACCAAGCCGTCGCCGAACGCTTCGAGCGCATAGGGACCAGACAGCCCCGCGGCCGCCGTCACCGGCAGACCGGCGGCCTGCATGGCGCGCAGCGTGGCGATTGCCACATAGCCGCCCTGCGAATAGCCGGTGATGAACAGCTGGCCGCTGTCGGTGGTGGCCGAGGCGAAGGTGCCCGGCAGTGCGGTGCGCGCGGCCGCCAGCGCGTCGATCATCTCGCCCGACTGCTGCACGGCATTCAGGAACGGATGATAGCCCAGAGTGGAAATGTCGTAGCCCGCGTAATTCGGCGCCACCACGATGTAGCCCTGGGCGGCGAACATGGCCGCCACCAAAACGCCCTCGGTGTTGGAGGGATTGGTGATGTCCGCCATGTTGGCGGTCTTGTCGGTCTGGGTGCCGTGCGCAAAGAGCACGATGGGCCGCGCGCCGGAACAGGCCGGTGCCGCGCCGGTGGGCACCATCAATGCGCCGGAAGATTCGGTCACCTCGGGGACCGCGGCGCCGCCCTGGGTCCAGAATTTAAGGTAGTAGAAATCCACGCCGCAAATCGGCGCGCCGGTGATCTGCAGCAGTCCGGCGCTGGTCGCGTTCGCGCTGAGCTCCGCGCCGAAGGCGGCGGCGCTCAGAGAAGCGATGCGAAACGGCGGGCTTTCCGCGAGCGTGCCATGCGCCGTCGACGCAGCGGCCGTGCCCGTCGTCGAACTCTGGCCGCCGCACGCGCCGAGGAGCGCCGCACCGAGTACCACGCACCCAAGACCAATGAACTTGAACATGCCTGTCTCCTGACGTCGGCCGAGCGAAAACGAAAATTCCCCATTGCCCGGATTGAAATTATTGGCGGCGATCGCCGGGCTGCGCGAAAGGGATTCTACGCTATTTCACCGTTTCGCGAATTGCCCGGACCGCCTGTTGGGCATCGCCCACGGGACGCCCGGCCAACCAGGCGTGAATCTGACCGACGATGGACAGGGCGATTCCTTCCGGGGTCACGGCGCCGATGTCCAGACCGACCGGACCGCGCAAGCGCCCTCGCAGCCGGTCGGCGGCGGCGCCGAGTTCTTCCGCCAGCCGGGCGCGGCGCGCCGCCGGCCCGAGCAACCCAACATAATCGGGGGCGCCCGCCGCCGCCAGCTGGCGCAGGTAGTCGGCATCGGAGGCGAGGTGGTGGCTCATGACAACGGCGGCGTGACATTGCGTTAGGTCGACCGTGGAATGCAGCGCGCTCGCTGCGGCGCAGTGCACCACGGCCCCGAGGAAGCGGTCGGCGACGGCATAGGCAGGCCGGTGATCGACCACGATGACGCGCCATCCCAGTCCGCGGGCCGTGCTCACCACCGGATGTGCGTCCGGACCGGCACCGCAGATCAACAGCAAGGGTGGCGTTGCGAGATATTGCACGAAGGCGCGCAGCCGGCCGTCCTCCTCGATGTCGATGTCGATCACCTGGGAGGCTTTCTCCGTCCGGCAGCGCTGCACGGCGGCGCCGAGCACCCCCGCGGGCGCGGGCGCGCGGGTGCCCAACGGCCCGGTCGCAGCCTCGTGAACGGTCACCAGCACGGCGGGCCGACCCGCGCCCGTGGCCTGCGCCGCACCGGCCAGGGCCGCCCAGGCCGGGCTGCCCGCGCCGCACGGTTCGAGCAGCACGCGCATCGCACCTTCGCAACCGGCGCCGACGCCGAACAGCAAATCATCGGGTCCGCGCATGTCGTACTCGACCACCTGCGGTACGCCGCCGTCCATCACGGTGCGCGCATGGATCATGAGATCCGATTCCAGGCAGCCGCCGCTCAACAGGCCGAGATGGCTGCCATCCGCCATGATGAGCATGCGCGCGCCGGGCTTGCGATAGGTCGAGCCCGCGGTGGCGACCACGGTGGCGAGCACCCGCGGCGCGCGGTCCTCCGGGGCCTGTTCGATCAGCAGCTCGAGGCTGGTGTCCAGCCGCGCGTGGGCCCTTAAGTTCATGGACTGACGCCCTGTGGGTCGAGCGGCGAGGTTCGCAGAAACGCATGCTGTGCATCGCGCAGGGCGCTCGCAATGCGCGCGGCCCACAGCGCCTGGCCGGCCTCATCGCCCACCAGGTCCTGACGGATTTCGATCTCCACATGCGGCAGGCCGCGCGCTTCGCCGTGGCGCGGGATGGTGTAGTCGGTGGCGTCGCTCACGAAGTACGGTTCATTGTCGGCCACGTGCAGTCCGGTTTCGCGGCGCAGCATCTCGAGCACCAGGCCGGCGAAGCGCCGGTCGCGATTGTAGAGCACCGCGGCGTGCATGGAACGGCGTGCGCCCTGATAGACATCGGTCATGGTGTGCTGCGCCACCAGGATGGTGTCGCGGCCGGCCGCCAGCCGTGCATCGAGCAGCGCGCCGATGTGGCGATGGTACGGATCGAACAGCGCGGCGCGCCGCGCCGCGCTCTGCGCAACGCTCAAGCCCACATTGCCCGGGATCTCGGTCGCTTCGCTTCGCGTCGGGATCGAGGTGGGGACGGCCGGATCGCGATTGCAATCGATCACCAGCCGCGAATAGTTCTGTGCCACCAGCGGCGCATCGAGCGCGGCCGCAACCCGCCGCGCCACGCCCAGGCTGCCGATGTCCCAGGCGATGTGCCGCAGCAGCTCTGAAGGCGGCAGGCCGAGGTCGCCCAGGCATCGGGGTATGCGCGCACCGGCATGGTCGACCACGATGAGGAAATTCGAGCTGCCGTTGCGTCCTTCCTCCAGGACGGGTGGCAGCTCGTCCTCCGCCAACAGGGGAACATCGCCGCCGCGGGCTTGGTTCATGGATGGCTGCTGGCGGTCATGTCGGGATGATAAGTCGAAAGCGGCGCCGTATTCTAACGAAACGGTACGGTTGCGTTTTTACGGAAGCCGGGGTAAGGTTGGCCGCGGTATCTTTGGAAAAGCCCCCGAGCCCCGGACAGGAGGAGCGATCATGAGCGGACTCAAATCGACCGGATTCAGATCACGCGGATTCAAAGCGCGGTTGCTGGGCGCCGGCGCCGCTCTTGGCATGGCGTGCGCGCCCCTCACTCCGGCGGCCGCGGGCGGCTTCGGCCACCTGCATCCGTGGGGCTTGGGGCATGGCATCTTCGGCGCGGTGGCCGCATTGGTCACCCTGCCGCTGGCGGTCGCCTCCGCCGCCATTGCCGCGGCAGACCCGGCGCCCGCCTATCCGCCACCGGGCTACGCGGCGCCGGGCTATGCGCCGCCGGGCTATGCGCCGCCGGGCTATGCGCCGTCGGGCTATGCGCCGCCGGCGTACGCGCCTGTCTATGCCGTGCCGCGCGTCTACTATGCGCCGCGGCCGTACTATGCGCCGCGGCCCTACTACGCGCCGCGCCCCGCCTACTACTATGGCGGCTACGGCCACAACGCTTATCGTCCCGGCGGTTACGCGTATAGCCGCTAAGCCGCGGCGTTCGAACAGCGGCAAGCCCCGCCGGCGGCGCGGCGGCCGGCCATCGCTTGCCGACGCTGCGCGCCTGCGCGAGCGCATCCTGGCGGCGGCGACGGCGTTGTTCCTGCAAGAAGGTTATGGATCCACCAGCATCGAGGCCGTGGCGGCACGTGCGGGGATTTCCAAGCGCACCTTCTATGATCGCTTCGACGACAAGGCGGCGTTGTTCGCCGCCGTGGTGCACGAGATCATCCGCCAGATCCGGCCGCCGCCCGAGGTGCCGCTGCTCGCCGGCGCAACCCTCGAGCAGATGCTGCGGCGTTTCGCGAAGCTCATGCTGCACGCGGCGCTGTCGCCGCAGGCGCTCGCGCTGCATCGGCTGGTGACCGCCGAGTCCGTGCGCTTTCCCGAACTGGTGCGCGCGGTGCACGGCAATGACAGCGAGGAGGAGGCCACCACCCTCATCGGCGATCTTTTGGCGCGCGCGTTGCCGGACGCGAAGTTCACGCCCGACAGCCGGTTGTTCGTTGCGACGCAATTCATCTTCATGGTGGTCGCCGTGCCGCAGCGCCGGGCCACGGGCTTCGGCACGCCGATGACGCCGGCGGAACTCGATGCCTGGGCCGATGCGGTGGTAGGGCTGTATCTGAATGGCTGCCGCGGGCTGAAAGGCGGCGCGTAGCGCCGTTAAGCGCCGTCAAGCCTTCGGCGCCAGCGCGTTGACGATGAGCACGCCGGCGAGCACCAGCGAGGAGCCGACGGCGAAGTGCGCTTCAATGGGATCGTGCAGCAGCACGGCGCCGAACAGCACGCCGCATAGCGGGGTGAGCAGCGACAGCAGCATCAGCCGCGAGGTCAGGTAATGGCGCAGCAGCCAGAACCACAGCAGATAGCTCAAGATGGCGATGCCGAGCGTCTGAAACAGCAGTGACATCAGAGTCAGCGGGGACAGGCCCACCGAGGTCTGCCCGGTGGCGGCCGCGAATACGGCCAGCACCGGCGCCGCCGTGGCGACCTGGTAGAACACCGTCTTGGCTGTGGCGGCACGCCCCACGCGGCCGCGGCGCAGCACCACGTTGCTCATGCCCCAGCTCATCCCGCCGAGAAGCGCCAGCAGGTCGCCGCCGAGCAGCGTCCCGGTGCGCGGGCCGTGGCCGAGAAACGCGATCATGAGCCCCGCGAAGGCCACGGCGATGCCCGACCATTGCAGGCGGCTCAAGCGCTCCTCGGGCAGGAAGCGCAGACCGAGCGCCGTGAATATGGGCGCGCAGTAGAGGAACACGACGGTGTGCGCGGCGGTGGTGAATTGCAGGGCCTCGCCGGCGAACAGGAATTCGAGCGAGAACAAGAGTCCCAGCGCCACGCCGCTCGGCAGCGTGCCGTCGGCGAACATGCCGCGGCCCTCGCGCAGCAGCAGCCAGCCGCCGAAGAACAGCGCTGCGCCGCCGAAGCGAATCGCGAGCTGCATGACGGGCGCCGCGTCGGCGGCAACCGCCTTGATCGCCACCTGCTGAAAGCCCCAGGCGAGACACAGCATCAGCATCAGGGCGAACGCCCGCAAGTCGAGGGGCCGGCGCACCGCGGACACGCGTTACCTCGCGGCCAGCCGCACGGCGCCGTCGAGCCGGATGCAGCTGCCGTTCAACATTTCGTTCTCGATGACGTGCTGCACCAGCGCGGCGAACTCGTCCGGCCGGCCGAGCCGCGGCGGAAACGGCGTGGCCTTGCCGAGCGAATCCCGGACCTCCGAGGGCAGCGCGTCCATCAGGGGTGTGTGAAACAGTCCCGGCGCGATGCTGACGACGCGGATGCCGGCTCCGGCCAATTCGCGCGCGATCGGCAGGGTCATGCCGATGATGCCGGCCTTGGAGGCCGCGTAAGCGGCCTGGCCGACCTGTCCCTCATAGGCCGCGATGGATGCAGTGTTGACGATCACGCCGCGCTCGCCGGCCGCGTTCGGCGGGCCGTCGCGCATGGCCGCGGCGGCCAGGCGGATCATGTTGAACGTACCGATCAGATTGATATGAATGCAGCGCGTGAAGGTATCGAGCCGGTGCGGTCCCTGCCTGCCCGCGACTTTTTCGCCGGGCGCGATGCCGGCGCAATTGATCAAGCCGTGCAGCGCACCGTAGCGCTCGCGCGCCAGCTGCACCGCCTGCAAGGCGGCGGACTCGTCGGTGACATCCGTGGCTCGAAACAAGGCGCCCTCACCCAGCGCTTCGGCCAGGGAGGCACCCGCCTGCCCGGCGACGTCGGCGATGATGAGCTTGGCGCCGCCCCGGTGCAGACGCCGCACCGTGGCTTCGCCGAGGCCGGACGCCCCGCCGGTCACGATGAACACCGAATCTTGGATGCGCATGCGTCGTAAAGATACCCCATACAGTATGGCGCCGGTGCGACTACTGGATTTACGCTGGGTGGATCGACGCGTAGCATCCCAAGCATGGCGCGAAGCTTCATCGGACATCAGCGCTTCAAGGGCCGGGGTGCGGTGTCGAATCCGGCCGGACGATTCCTGGCCCTGACCCGCGAGCAGACCTTCGACGACTGGTACCGCGATGAAGTGCCGGACAGTCTCGGGGAAACCGTGTTGCCGGATCGCGCCCGCGGCATCATCAGCACCAACGATTCGCCCGATGTGGGATTCGACCAGTCGATCAATCCGTATCGCGGCTGCAGCCATGCCTGCGTCTATTGCTTTGCGCGGCCCACCCATGCCTATCTGGATCTGTCGCCCGGGCTGGACTTCGAGACCAAGCTGTTCTACAAGGCCGGCGCGAGCGCATTGCTCGAGGCCGAGCTCGCCCGGCCGGGTTATGTGTGCAAGCCCATTGCGCTCGGCATCAACACCGACGGCTACCAGCCCTTGGAGAAGCGGCTCGGCGTCACCCGCAGCCTGCTCGAAGTGCTGGCGCGCTGCCGCCATCCGGTCTCCATCGTCACCAAGAGCGCGCTCATCATCCGCGATCTCGACCTGCTCGCGGACCTGGCGAAGGACCGCCTGGTGTCGGTGATGCTGAGCATCACCTCGCTCGATCCCGACATCAAGCGCACGCTCGAGCCGCGCACTGCATCGCCCCAGGCGCGGCTGCGGGTCATCGAGGCGCTGGCAGCGGCGAATGTCCCGGTGGGCGTGATGGTCGCCCCGGTCATCCCCGCCATCACCGACCACGAGATGGAGGACATCCTGGCGGCCGCGGCGGCGGCCGGTGCCACCGCCGCCGGCTATGTGCTGCTGCGCCTGCCGCATGAGGTGAAACGGCTGTTTCGCGAGTGGCTGGCCGAACATCATCCGGATCGCGCCAAGCACGTGATGTCCCTGATGAACCAGGCGCGGGGCGGCAAGGATTACGACGCGGCATTCGGCCGGCGCATGCGCGGCACCGGACCGTACGCCGAGATTGTGCGCACGCGGTTCGAACTCGCGACGCGCAAGCTCGGGCTGGCCGCCTCCGGCGACCGTCACGATCTGCAGACCGGCTTGTTCCGGCGGCCCGCGCCCGCAACCGGCCAGTTGAGCCTCGAGCTGTGAGCGCGCTCGATGGGTTTCATCCGGCGGTGGCCGCCTGGTTCAGGCAGACCTTCGACGCACCCACCGCTGCGCAGGCGCTGGCATGGCCGGCGATCCAGGCCGGCCGGCACGTGCTGGTGGCCGCGCCAACCGGATCGGGCAAAACCTTCGCGGCGTTTCTGGCGGCGATCGACCAGTTGGTCCGTCAGGGGCTGACCGCGGGACTGGCCGATGAGACCCAGGTCCTTTATGTCTCGCCCCTGAAGGCGCTGTCGAACGACATTCAACGCAATCTGCAGGGGCCGCTCGAGGGCATCCGCGACGAGCTCGCCGCCCTCGGCCTGCCCGATGCGGCGATCCGCACGGTGGTGCGCACCGGCGACACCTCGCAGGCGGCGCGCGCGGGCATGCGGCGGCGTGCCCCGCACATCGTCGTGACCACGCCGGAGTCGCTGTACATTCTGCTCACCTCGGATTCCGGCAGGAAAATGCTGCGCACGACGCGCACCGTGATCGTCGATGAGATTCATGCGGTCGCGGGTGGCAAGCGCGGCAGCCATCTGGCGCTGTCGCTCGAACGCCTGCAGGCGCTCACCGGCGCTCCGCTGACGCGCATCGGTCTGTCGGCCACCCAGAGGCCCGTCGAGGAGATGGCGCGCTTCCTGGTCGGCGCCGATCCGGCCGGCTGCACCATCGTCGACCGCGGCCATGTGCGCAGCCTCGATCTGGCGCTGGAGCTGCCGGCCGCGCCGTTGGAGGCGGTCATGTCCGGCGAGACCTGGACCCAGGTCTACGATCGGCTGGCCGAGCTCGTGACCGCGCATCGCACCACCCTGGTGTTCGTCAACACGCGGCGGCTGGTCGAACGGGTGGCGCGTCATCTGTCCGAGCGGCTCGGGGGGGAGAACGTCGGCGCGCATCATGGCAGCCTCGCCAAGGAACGCCGCCTCGAGGCGGAACAGCGCCTGAAGCGCGGCGAGCTGAAGGTGCTGGTGGCGACCGCGTCGCTCGAGCTCGGCATCGACATCGGCGACGTGGACCTCGTCTGCCAGATCGGCTCGACCCGCTCGATCGGCACCTTCCTGCAGCGGGTGGGCAGGGCCGGCCACGCGGTCGGCGGCACTTCCAAGGGCCGGCTGTTTCCGCTGTCGCGCGACGAGCTGGTGGAATGCGCCGCGTTGCTGCGCGCCGTGCGGCAGGGCGAGCTCGACCGGTTGATGGTCCCGCAGAACGCCCTCGACGTGCTCTGCCAGCAGATCGTGGCCGAGGTGGCCGCCCGCGAATGGCGCACGGATGAACTGTTCGAAACATTCCGCCGCGCGCATCCCTACCGCAATCTGACGGCTGCGCAGTTCGAGGAATGCATCGACATGCTCGCCGCAGGGTTCAGCACGCGCCGCGGACGCCACACCGCGCTGCTGCATCACGATTCGGTCAACCGCATGCTGCGGCCGCGCAAGTCCTCGCGCCTCACGGCGATCACCTCCGGCGGCGCCATTCCGGACAACGCGGACTACCGCGTGCTCATGGAGCCCGCGGGCCTGCTGGTGGGCACGGTCAATGAGGATTTCGCGGTCGAGAGCCTGCAAGGCGACGTCTTTCAACTGGGGAACGCCTCGTACCGGATATTGCGCGTGGAGCGCGGCACGGTGCGCGTGCAGGACGCCCACGGTCAGCCGCCCTCGATACCCTTCTGGCTGGGCGAGGCGCCGGGCCGCAGCGTCGAGCTGTGCGCGGCCGTTGCCGATCTTAAGCAGGAGATCGGACGGCGCCTGGCAGATCCGGGCGCGGCGCGGCAGTGGCTCATCGAGGCCGCGGGTCTCGATGAGGTCGCGGCGCTGCAGCTGGTCGGCTATCTGGAAGCCGGCCGGGCCGCGCTCGGCGCGCTGCCCACCCTCGATACCATCATCTTCGAGCGGTTCTTCGACGAGTCCGGCGGCATGCAACTGGTCATCCATTCGGCTTTCGGCAGCCGGGTCAACCGCGCCTGGGGACTCGCCCTGCGCAAGCGCTTCTGCCGCACCTTCAATTTCGAGCTGCAGGCGGCTGCGACCGAGGATCACATCGTGCTGTCGCTCACCCAGGCGCACAGCTTCGAACTGGCCGAGGTCGCGCGCTATCTGCATTCGAACTCCGCCCGCCACATCCTCATCCAGGCGCTGTGCGCGGCGCCGATGTTCGAAGTGCGCTGGCGATGGGTCGCCGGCATCTCGCTCGCGCTGCCCCGATTCCGGGGCGGCCGGAAGGTGCCGCCGCAGATTGCGCGCATGAACGCCGAGGACCTGCTCGCCTCGGTGTTCCCCGATCAGGTCGCCTGCGCGGAGAATCTGCCCGGCGAGATCGAGGTGCCGGAGCACCCGCTGGTGCGGCAGACCCTGCGCGACTGCCTGCAGGAGGCGATGGACGCCGACGCTTTCGAGGCCGTACTGCGCGGACTCGAGAGCGGGGCGATTCGCGTCGTCGCCCGCGATCTGACCGAACCATCGCCGCTGGCGCTCGAGGCACTGAGCGCGCGGCCCTACGCCTTCCTGGACGATGCGCCCCTCGAGGAGCGGCGCACCCAGGCCGTGATGAGCCGCCGCTGGATCGATGCGGCATCCGCCGCCGACTTGGGCAGCCTGGACGCGGCGGCGATCGCCCGCGTGCAGGGCGAGGCGTGGCCCGACGCCGGCAGCGCCGATGAGCTGCACGATGCGCTCTCCTGGCTGTGCTGCCTGACGCAGGAGGAGGTGCGGCGGCAGCCGGCCTGGGCGGGGTGGTTGGAGGAACTCGCCGCCCAGGGCCGGGCAGGCCGGGTCGGCGCGCTGTGGGTGGCCGCCGAGCGGCGCGCGCTGTTCGAACCCCCACCGGCGGACCCCGCGGCGGCCCTGGTGGAAATCGTGCGTGGGCGGCTTGCAGGACTCGGCCCGGTCACCGTGCAGGCCATCGCCGACGCCCTCGGCGTGCCGGCGGTGCGCATCGATGCCGCGCTGGCGGCACTGCAGACGGAGGGCGTTGCACTGCGCGGAAATTTCACGCCGGGCGCCGCCGCGGCCGAGTGGTGCGACCGGCGCCTACTCGCGCGCATTCATCGCTATACGGTCAAACGACTGCGCGCGGAAATCGAACCCGTGCCGGCGCGTGATTTTCTGCGCTTCCTGTTCGAATGGCAGCGCGTGCTGCCCGAGGCGCGCATGCAGGGCCCGGATGCGGTGGCGGCCGTGCTCGCGCAGCTGGAGGGCTTCGAGACGCCGGCCGCCGCCTGGGAGACCGACATCCTGCCTGCGCGCATCACGGAATACGAACCCGAGTGGCTCGACGAACAGGGCCGCGCCGGCCGATTCGTGTGGACGCGGCTCGCCTCGCGCGCGGCCGATCGTGAGCGCGGTGCGGCTCCGGTACGCGCGACTCCCATCACGCTGCTGGCGCGCCGCAATGTCAAGAACTGGTCGCTGTTCACCGAGGCGGCCGATCCCGCAAACCTCACTTCCCGGGCGCGAGCCGTGGTGGAGCACATCACGGCGCAGGGCGCATCGTTCTTCGACGACATCGCCGAGAGCGTGCGGCTGCTGCCGGCCGAGGCCGAGGAGGCGCTTGCCGAGCTGGTGGCCCTCGGTGTGGTCAACTCCGACAGTTTCGGCGGCCTGCGCGCGCTGCTCTCGCCCGGCGCGCGGCGCGGCGCCGCGGCAGGCCGGCGCAAACGGCGGCGGCTGTTCCAAATGGCCGATGCCGGCCGCTGGGCGCTGGTGCGCCGCCCCGCGGCGGATGCCCAGGACCGCGACGAGGCGGTCGAGGCCCTGGTGCGCACGCTGCTGCGCCGCTGGGGCGTGGTGTTCTGGAAGCTGCTCTTGCGCGAGGCTGATTGGCTGCCGCCCTGGCGCGACATCCTCCTATGCTGCCGCCGCCTGGAGGCGCGCGGCGAGATCCGCGGCGGACGCTTCGTCGCGGGATTCTCGGGCGAACAATTCGCGGCCCCGGATGCGGTCGGGCGATTGCGGGATGTGCGTCGCCAGCCCGGTTCGGGTCAGCACGTGGCGCTCTCGGCCGCCGATCCGCTCAATCTGATCGGAATACTCACGCCCGGACCGCGGCTCGCCGCGCTCACCGGCAACCGCCTGCTGTACCGCGACGGCCTGCCGATCGCCGTCCATGCCGCCGACGAGGTGCGCTTCCTCGAGGCCCTGGATGCGGGCGAGCAGTGGCAGGCGCGCGCCCTCATCCTGCGCCGGCACGTGCCGCTCGGACTGGCGGAGCTCGCCTGAGGCGCAACGCGCGGCCGCGTTGCGGGCGTGATCTGCGGTGCGGTCAGCGGATGCGGGCCCCCTGGCGGACCAGTTCCGTCTGAACCGCGCCCACGTCCAATCGGTCGAAGGCCTCGTCGCGGCGGATGGAGACGGCGGCGGCCACGCCGGCACCCTGGCCGCCGACGGCGCAGCACATCATATTGCGCGCCGAGGCGTGCGAGATCTTGTCGCCGCCGATGCAGCGGCCGGCGACGATCAGATTGCCGACGCCGCGCGGCACCAGCGCCCGGTACGGCACCTGCCAGTAGCGGCCCGTGGTCGGCAGGATGAGCACGCCGTAGCCGTCGATGAACTCCGGGAAGATGCCGATGGCATCGTCGAAGCGGCCCTGTTCGCGGACATCGGCGGCAGTGAGGTTGTAGAGCGCGTCGATCTTGCGGGTGTCGCGGATGCCCAAGGTCATCCCGAAATTGCGCAACTTGGCCTGTTCGCAGCCCGGCATGAAGCCGCGCAGCGCCTCGAGCGCGTAGATCGCCTCGCGCCGGCCGCGCATCTCGCCCGCGGTCAGGTCGGCCGGATCGGTGCCGTCGATCTGCGGCATGTGCACCAGATTCAAATAGGTCAGATCTCCCTGGTCGGTGACCGTGCCCCAGGTGCCGGCAATGGTGTGCAGGCTCGGCGGAATGATGCCGGCGGCGAGCGCCTGTTTGAAGGGCTTGCGCAGGAAGGGTGAGAACAGCGCGTCCTCCTTGCCGGTGGTCTCGTAGTCCCACTCGCCGTTGCCGCCCCAGTGCGCGTAGGTCTGCGGATCGGCCTTCACCGCCTCGATGAAGCGGCGCTTGTCGACACCGTTCATGGAGAACATCACGGATGCCGCCAGCATCTCCTCCTTGGGGGTCTTGCGCACCGGGGCGCCGGCACGAAAGGCGATATCCGCGTCCCCGGTTGCATCGATCACCCGTTTGGCGAGAATGGCCTCGCGGCCCGCCTTGCTCTCGGTGATGACGCCGCGGATGGCGCCGTTCTGCACGATGGGCGCCACTCCCAGACGGTGCAGCAGCGGCGTGACCCCGGCCTCCTGGACCAGGACGTCGGCCACCCATTTGAACATCTCGGCATCCAGGGCGTGGCTCAAGGATTGGGGTTCGGGCATGGCCGCACCCATGGACTTGGCACGCTCCTCGAATTCGATGCCGATGCCTTCGCAGTCGACGGTTTGCTCGTGGCGGTACCAGGCAAAGCCCTCGACGCCCACCTGGGTGATGTTGCCGCCGAAGCAGCCGTTGCGGTCGATCAGGGCGGTGCGCGCGCCGGCGCGCGCCGCGGCGAGGGCGGCCGCCAGGCCCCCGGGACCGCTGCCGACCACCAACACATCGGTTTCCAGGATCACATCGAGGGAGCGGGCGGATTCGAGGACGGTGGACACAGCCGCTAAGAGTATCGCGTTCTCGTGACGAAATTGCGGCCCCGGAGGGGCTGAATTTGACAAAAACTTTTGTCATAAATCTGTCATCTTCGTGCTATAACTTCTGTCACAAGCTGTGAGTAAAAAGCAACGTAATCGCAGCAGCTAGGGGACGTGCCGGGATAATGGGCATGCGCACCCCCGTCGCGAGCGTATTTTCGATACCACTGATGCTAGGGAGACGCGCTTGAACAACAGTCATAGGCTTGCCTACGCCATCTCGGCCATCCTGGGCGGATACGCTGCTGCCTCGGTGGCGGCGGACGCCACCGATACCTCTGATACCGGTATCGAGGAAATTCTGGTGACCGCACAGCGGCGCAATGAGTCCATCCAGAACGTGCCCATCACCATCCAGGCGATCACCGGTACGCAGCTGCAACAGCTCAGCATCACCACCTTCGACGACGTCATCAAATACCTGCCCAACGTGACCTTTGGCACCAACGGCCCGGGGCAGGGCGAGATCTATATGCGCGGACTGAGCGCCGGCAATGCCGGCAACCAGTCGAGCGCCACCTTCGCCTCGTTCCCGAACGTGGCGGTGTATCTCGATGATCAATCGGTGCAGTTCCCATCCCGCAACCTCGACGTGTACATGGTCGACATGGAGCGGGTCGAGGTGCTCGAAGGTCCCCAGGGAACCCTGTTCGGCGGAGGTGCTCAGGCCGGCGTGATCCGCTATATCACCAACAAGCCAAAGCTCGACAAGACCGAGGGCAATGTCGAGGCCAGCTATGGCGTCACCGCCGGCGGCGATCCGAATCACAGCGTCAACGCGACCCTCAATGTGCCTTTGATCGACGACACGCTGGCCATCCGCGCAACGATCTATGACGACCGGCGTGGTGGATACATCGACAACGTGGCCAGCAGTTTCACGCGCAGCAACAACGATTCCGGCAATTACTACGCCGGCATCAAGCCGAGTGCCACCACCGGCCTGTGCCCCAACGGCTTGCCGACCACCTCGGGATTTTGCGTTCCGGGGAACAACACCGTGGGCAACAACAACGCCATCGCGGGTACCGCGTCGAATCCGGTCGAGTACGGCGGCTTTCGGCTCGCGGCCCTGTGGCAGATCACCAACGACTGGAGCGCCTTGCTCACCCAGAGCTACCAGGACATGGAAGCCGACGGCAGTTCGGCGCAATATCCGATCGGCTCCGACGGCCAGGTGCTCGGGGCCTGGCAGACCACTCAATTCGTCGCCGCCTATGACAAGGATCGCTTCGAGAACACGGCGCTCAATGTGCAGGGCAAGATCGGCGATCTGAAACTGGTGTACAGCGGCGGCTACCTGGTACGCCACATCGACCAGACGCAGGATTATTCCAATTACACGCGCAGCGCCTACGGGTTTTATTACACCTGCGCCGGCGGCCCGGGCGGCGGCGGTTTCGGCACTCCCGGCAGCGGTCCGGGCGTGCCGGCCGGGGGAACGGCGCCGGTTTGCTACTCACCGATCACCTCCTGGCGCGATCAGGTCAGTAACACCCACGACAGCCAGGAGCTGCGCCTGAGCACGCCGGATGACTGGCGCACGCGTGGGATCCTCGGGGTGTATTGGGAAGACAACGAAATCGCCGACAACATGAATTTCTACTACAAGACCATCCCGGCTTGCAGTCCGGAGAATCTCGCCGTTGCGCTCGCCGGCGGCCCGGTGTGCGTGGCCGACGTGGGTCCGCCGCCCGGCACCACGGCTTCGGATCCGAGCGTGCGCAACGACAACACGGCCTTCGGCGAGGACGTGCATCGCGGCTACAAACAGACCGCGGTCTTCGGCTCGATGGACTTCGACATCTTGCCGAAGGTGCTGACGCTTACGGCGGGCACGCGCTACTACCACTACAGTGAATACGAGGTGGGATCGAAATACACCACCCCCTTGGGCTGCGAGAACGTGCCGAACGGCTGTTATGCGGGTGCCACCAGCATCAATGCCGAGAACGAAAACACGACCTTCAGCGGCTTCAAGAGCCGCGCCAATCTGACCTGGCACATCACCCCTGATGTGTTGGCGTATTACACGTTCTCGCAGGGCTTCCGTCCCGGCGGCTTCAACCGCACCAGCGGCAACAAGGCCAAGGACGATGCCGGCGTGCCGCAGTACAAAATTCCGTTGAGCTACGAGCCCGATTCGCTCACCAACGACGAAATCGGCTTGAAGACCGAATTCCTGGACCATCGGCTGCAGTTGAATGCGTCCGCGTATCGAATGGATTGGAAGAACGTGCAGTTCACGCTGTTCGATCCGACCATCCTCGGCAACACGACGTTCGTAGTCAACGGCCCGGATTATCGGATCACCGGTCTCGAACTGCAGCTCGTGGCCCGGGTCACCGACGGACTCACGGTGCAGGGATCGAGCTCGTGGAATCACGCGGAGCAATCTTCGGCGCCCTGCCTGCTCGACAACGAGCCGACCTCGCCCAACGTCGGCAATTGCATCACCGAGGTGAAGGGTAATAATTTCCCCAACCCTTTCGGTGCGCTTGGCGCGCGACCGGCTTTCTCGCCGGCCGTGGAATTCAATCTGCGGGCGCGCTATGACTGGACCTTCACCAGCTACAAGGTGTTCGCGATGGCCGGCGCCAGTCACGTTGGCGACATGTCGAACCAACCGGCCAGTTACGTGTCGGGCACCACGGAGATCATCCCGACCACCACCCACTTGCGCTATGACCAGCCGGGCTACACCACGTACGACGCCTCGGTGGGCGTGGCCAAGGACAACTGGACGGCGCAGTTCTACGGCCAGAACCTGAGCAATTCGGACGCCAGCACCTTCACCTCCTCGGCGCAGTTCATCGAGTCGCAGGTACCGCTGCGGCCACGGGTGCTCGGCATCAAATTCGGCTACAAGTTCTGAGCGTCGGCGGGTTGCAGTAGAATCCGGGGCGGGCCCGTGCCCGCCTTGTCTTTAACTGGAGCCGCATGACGTCGATCGCCGCCGACCAGGTCGCCGCCGCGCCGCCTGACCTCGCGCCCTCACCGATCGAGGCGGAGGTGAAGCGCATCCGCGATCTCGCCAATCGCCGGCGCCATGACGAGGCGCTCGGCGCGGCCGA
>Ga0181519_10000224_pt1 | contig 53895 bp, 41 predicted proteins | sample PEATcosm2014_Bin_26_FD_121102 | JGI IMG/M metagenome (GOLD analysis project Ga0181519, IMG submission 121102) | Peatland microbial communities from MTU Mesocosm Facility, Houghton, MI, USA - PEATcosm2014_Bin02_10_metaG | ecosystem: Environmental > Terrestrial > Soil > Wetlands > Peat | place...
GCGCACGAGCCGGGCGTTACCGTCCACCAGCCTTCGGTGGAAAAGTCGGCGCCAGCGTTCACGCCGACCGCGAAATTGATCAGCACTTTCGTGTTGTTGCAGACGCGAAGGTCGGCGCTGGCGGGCGTGAGCGAAGCGACAAGGGCGGCAGGGCCGAGAAGCGCTCGTCGGAAGCGAAACTCGATCAAGGTGGTGAAGCCCCTCGGCGCGGGATCGCCGGCATGCAGCTTCGCTGGCGATCACGATTCATCGGCGTCCCCGTCCCAGCGGTATAACTCGCCCCATTCCCGTTTCCAAACCGCGTCGGGATCGACGACGACGATCGCCAGCTTCAATTCGTTTGCGAGCTTCACGGCGACCGATAGCGCTTCGTTGGGCGCCATCGCTTGGTTGATCCTGTCCTCGCGCAGCGCGGCGTAGGCGCTGCGCGGGCAAAAGACCTTGGCCCATTGGCCGTCGGGGCGCTGCTCGAGCGCCACCGTGATTCCGTCGCCGACGACTTCGTCGACTTGCTCGAAACGGTTGGCCATAACCGCTCCTCGTCGTTTCGGAGTTGGCGGGGCGCGTCGAAGCTCGTCAGGTTACTTCGCAGACGAGCGCGCCATTCGCGGCCGACACCTTCGCCTCGTGGATTTCCTCACGCGCCAGCGAACGCCTGAGGATTTCGCGCGACAGCCCAGGCAGGATCGTGTTGGTGATGACGTTGTCAATCACGCGGCCGCCCGCGTCGGGGTCGTTGCACAGCGAGACGATATGGTCGACCGCGCTGGCGTCGGCGACGAATCGAGCGCGGTGGTTGTCCTCTATTCGCCTGCCGATCCGGCCAAGCTGCAGGCGCACGATGCCGGCTAGCATCTCCGGCGACAGCGGATAATAGGGAATCGTGACGATGCGCCCAAGCAGCGCCGGCGGGAACACCTCGAGCAGCGCCGGCCGCAGCAGCGCCGCCAACGCCTCCGGCCCGGGCGGCGCAGAACTCGACGCGGCGCGCATGATGACGTCCGTCCCGACGTTGGAGGTGAGCAGGATCAATGTGTTCTTGAAATCGATGCGGCGGCCGGCGCCATCCTCCATCACCCCCTTGTCGAACACCTGGAAAAAGATTTCGTGCACATCGGGATGGGCCTTCTCGATTTCGTCGAGCAGAATGACGCTGTAGGGTCGCCGGCGCACCGCCTCGGTCAACCGTCCGCCCTCTCCGTAGCCGACATAGCCAGGCGGCGCGCCTTTCAGGGTCGACACAGTATGCGCCTCTTGGAATTCCGACATGTTGATGGCGATGATGTTCTGCTCGCCGCCATAGAGCGTTTCGGCGAGCGCCAGCGCCGTCTCCGTCTTTCCCACGCCCGACGGGCCACACAACATGAACACGCCAATCGGCTTGTTGGGATTGTCGAGCCTGGCGCGGTTGGTCTCGATGCGCTTGGCGATCATCGCCAAGCCGTGGCTCTGGCCAATGATGCGACGATTGAGAATCTCTGAGAGATGCAGCACCGTCTCAACCTCGTCGGCGACCATCTTGCCTACGGGAATGCCCGTCCAGTCGGAGACGACGGCGGCGACCGCCTGCTCGTCGACGTGCGCGAAAATCATGCGCTTGTCGGGTCCAATGTCGCCGAGCTCGCCTACCTTGGCGCGCAAGGTCGCGCGCGCGGCTTCGGCTTCGCTTGGCGCGACAGCGCCCTTCGGCGGCTCGCCGAACGCGCCACGCAGCGCAAGGATTTCTTCGACCAGCGCGCGCTCCTTCGCCCAGTCGGCCTCGACGGCGGCCAGCCGATCGCGTCGTTCGACGAGCGCGGCGTCGATCTCGGCGATGCGTTCTTCGTCGGAGGCGCCAAGATCGCGCTCGCGCGCCAACGACTGCTTCTCGCTCTCCAACGACGCGATCGCGACTTCCGCGTCCTCGACGGCGGCCGGCTTGGCGTGCTGGCTGATCGCCACCCGCGCGCAGGCGGTGTCGAGCAGGCTCACGGCCTTGTCAGGCAATTGCCGCGCCGGGATGTAGCGATTTGAGAAGTTGACTGCGGCGACGATCGCCTCGTCGGTGACGCGCACCTTGTGGTGCTTCTCCATCGGTCCGACGAGGCCGCGCAGCATCACCGCGGCGGCGGCGACGTCGGGTTCGCCGATGTGGATCGGCTGAAAGCGCCGCGTCAGCGCGGGATCTTTCTCGAAATATTGCCGATATTCGGCCCAGGTCGTCGCCGCGATGGTGCGCAACGCGCCGCGCGCCAGCGCCGGCTTGAGCAGATTGGCCGCGTCGCCCGTTCCTGCCGCGCCGCCGGCCCCGATCAGCGTATGGGCCTCGTCGATGAACAGGATGATCGGCGTCGGCGAGGCCTGCACTTCGTCGATCACCGAGCGCAGACGCTGCTCGAATTCGCCCTTCATCGTGGCGCCCGCCTGCATCAAGCCGACGTCGAGCGTGTGAAGCTTGACGCCGCGCAGCGGCGGCGGAACCTCGCCGGAAGCGAGGCGCTGAGCGAAGCCTTCGACGACCGCCGTCTTGCCGACGCCTGCTTCGCCGGTGAGGATCGGGTTGTTCTGGCGCCGGCGCATGAGCACGTCGACGATCTGACGGATCTCCTCATCGCGGCCGAGGATCGGGTCCATGCCGCCGGCCTTGGCCTTGGCGGTGAGATTCTGACTGAAGCGATCGAGCGCCGTTGTGCCCATCGCGCCGGGAGCCGCGATCGTCCCTTCCGCGTTGGCGGCGGCGATGCCCGAGCCGTCCATCGGGCGAAGGTTGCCCTCGTCAGATTGGGCCCAGATGGCGCGATGGCCGATCGCCACTTCGTCAACGGGGATCCTGCCGAATTCCGGCGAAACGCCGATGAGCGCGCGCCGAAGCTCGATCGATTTGAGCATCGCCACCAGCAGATGGCCGGTGCGGATTTGAGTTTCGCCGAACAGCAGCGTCGCGTAGTGCCAGCCGCGATCGAGCGCGTCCGCCACTTGATTGGAGATGCCCGGCATTTCCGTCTCGTTCTTGCGGAAGCCGTTGACGGCCGCCGTCGCGTCGGCGATGAGCTTGGCGCGGTTCAGCTCGAAATGGTCCGCCGTCAGGACGAGATCGGTTCGCTCCTTCTGCAGCAGGTGCAGCATCCAGTGGCCGAGTTCGATGTTGCGATTGCCGGCGTTCTTGGCCTGCCGCAGCGCCTGGATGAAGGATTCATAGCCGACGCGGTTGAGCTTGCCGGCCACGGATTCGACGCTGATGTCCGCGCCCATAGCTTCCTCCAAGGCTAATTGTCGTGGGGCGCCGCGCGCTGGCGCGCGAGACGGCTGACGACGTGAAACCGCGCGTCCTTGCGCATCGTTTCGTCGGTCTTCGACCAATTCGGCGCCATCCAGCTCGTCCAGCCGAGTTTGGCGCCGTCGCCAAGACGAACCGGCGTGATTTCCCCGGCAGGGATCGCCAGCTCCATGTCCCAATCGTATTCTTCGCCGACATAGAGGAAGACTGCATCGGCGATCATCCGCGCACAATCCGATCCTGGCAGAAAGCTCTGGCACTGCCGGAAGTCGCGCACGAAGACGCGAACGCGAAACTTGTCGCTTACGCTGAACATACTGGCGCCAAGTGTGCAGTCGTCGCCCAATCGGCTGGCGCGTGCGCCGAGGCGCGAACGCTCGCTGGCGTCGAGCGTCAACCAAACGCCGACGAATTCGTCGATTTCGACGCGCGCGCCGAACAACCCCGAGAGCATGGCGCGAAGCCGAGGGGCGCTCTTGGCCCGCGGCGCGAGCAAGCCCGCATATTCCATCTTGGCGAAGTCGGAGAGCGAATCGGCGTCGCGGAACGGCGCCGTGCCGACGCCGATCATGGAACCGACATAGGCGCGAAACCGATCCTCGTCGGGTCGATCGTTCTGCGCGATCGGGCGCGCGTCGGCCCAGGCGCGAAAAAACAACGCGATGAAACGGCGCTGAAAGATGTCGACAAAGCGCGGAAACGCGTCGTCGCGCTCGAGCAACCAGAGAAAGCTCTCTTCGGTGGTCGTCAACGGCAGCGCGCCTTGCGGCCCGAACATGCCGAGGAAGCGCGCGACGAGGCGAATCCGCCCCGATGGCTCGACGACCGCGCTTTCGAGATTGGACGCGGGAAACTCCAAATACGGATTTTGCGAGACGACGAGATATTCTTCGGCCAGCGTCGCCGCGTCGCCGATGCGTGGCTTGTCGGCGTTCTCGCGCTCGAAGCGCCTCAGCGTCGCGAGGAGGTCGAAGCGCCATGGCTCGGCGATAAGCTCGTCGCGGAAGCTCACGAGACGCCCCTTAAGCCGAGACGCGGCGGCCAGCGCATGATCTCGCCTCGCTCGCTCGTGCGCACGATCAACTGGGTGAAGTGATTGATCGCGACGTATTCGGCGAAAAAGCGATCGAGGATCGCCCCCATCAGAAATGCGCCGGAGCCCTCATAGGCCCTGTCGTCGATCAGCACCGCGAGCTCGAGGCCGCGCGCCGCCGCGGCGCCCTGGGGCTGACGGACGCGACGAACGACCGGTCGGGCGTCGAGACTTCGCACGCCTCCGATCTTGCGCTCGGTTGCGTTGTCGGAAGCGTCGGCGAAGAGCATGAGAATTTCGCGCAGCGATTGCGCGCCCTCGCCGGCCGCGCGCTCGACGAGGCCGAGATGATTGAGGCTGAGCATGTTGACGAGGCGCCAAGCGATATCGCCGACCGAAGACCCTTCGGTCTTGCCTATCATTGCGGTCATCGTCGGCTCGCGCGGGCGCGTCGGTCCTGCGACGCAACGCAATTCGAGGTCGACGTCGTCGAGAAGACGGAAGTCGGCGCCGCCCTCGCCGACCGGCAAATGTTCGGTCAAATGGCGGTTGGTGCATAACGCCTGGACGCTCAATTCGGCGACACGCTTGACTTCTTCGGGATCGGAGCGCTCGCCCAGCGACAGGAACATATCCGTACCGGTGTAATCCGACGTCCGCCCGTATTTGCGTTCTTCGGCGGTGCGGCGGCGGGGCAGGCGGCGGACGGTGTAGCACAGCCCCGAAGCGCTGCGCCCGGCCGCCGCCGAATAGAGCGGCTCGACCGCGACCTTTTGTGCGACGCCCGGGATATGGGCGAAGACATTGACGATGCGGTTCGGTTCGAAATCGAGCGCGCGGCTGCGGTCCGGCACGACAGGGTATTCGTGTTGGTTGGATTTCACGGGAATACGATCGACGGTCTTTTCAAACAGATTGACGGCAGGGGCGGCGTTGAGCGCGAAGAAGTCGGCGCGCACGGCGGCGGCCAAACGCGGACTGACCGCGTCGAAGGCGAGGACGACGTCGACCGACTTGGCGGCCAGCCGCGGCGCGATCGCTCCGAGCCCGGTCAGGTCGAAGCCGAGAAAGCGGCGCGGAAAGGCGAAATAGTCGCGCAGAAAATCAAAACCGCGAAACAGCCGCGTGTCGTTAGGCAGCAGCGCCTCGTCTTCGCCAAAGCCGATCTGGCGCAGACTTCCATCGTCGCCTCTGATGACGACTGGATCGCCGAAGGCGTCGAGAAAACGAAAATAGACGCCCCGACAATGCGCGAACGCCTGCTCGTACAGCGCGATCGCATCGGCCTCGTGGCCCAGGATGTGGAAGCGCAGATCCTTGACGTGGCACGCCGAAAAACGCAACTCCGGCCGCGTCTCGGCCTCCTTGTCGGCGGGCTCGTCCTGGCGCCGAGCCGCGGCCCGCACGCCGAGTTGCAAGCGCAGGCCCGCCGCACATTCGCCGCCCAGCGGCAGGCCGAGGGCCTGTAACGGCCCGGCGCTGGTGAAGTACTCGGCCCGCGCGATCTCGAACGGCCAGAGCGCAATCGGCGCCGTCAACTTGAAGCGACAGGCGATGTTGCGCTCGAGTTCGCGATAGGCGGCGTCGAAGTAGGCGCCGCGGGCGATGATCCGACCCTCGCGCAAGGCCGGATCGCCGAATTTCGGCTGCGCCTGGACGAGAAGGAAGGCGGGCGTCGGCGCGAGATAGTGCGGCGCGAGCTGATCGATCAGATTCGTCGTGAAGTCGGAGAACTCGTGCTTGAGCTTGAGTTGGACGCGCGCGGCCAGGAACGCCGCGCCCTCGAGCAGGCCGGCGATCATCGGATCGAGCCGATCGGCCATCAGGCCGCCAAGCCGCTCCGCGACGCCAGGATATTCTTGCGCGAATTCGCCAGCCTGCTCGCGGAGAAGGGAAAGCTCGCGATTGTAGAATTCGAGAAATTCGCGGTTCATGGCGTCACGCCCGCTCGATTCCAATCTTGCCGTCGAGTTCGACCTCTGCGACGAATTCCACCGATACGTTGACGGGCTGCGCCCGCAGATCGGCCTTGACGAGAAAGCGCAGTCTGAGGTCCTCGGCCGCGACGTTCGCGTCGCGCGACGCCCTGACCGAGCCGGGCGCAAGGCGCGGCTCGAAATCGGTCAGTGCGATCTCGATTTCGCGCGCGACCTCGGACAGCGTGTTCTCGTCAATCGTGCGTAGCGACAGATCGGGAAAGCCGTAATTTAGGATGGAACTGCGCGCCGCGGGAAGCTCGGACAAATCCACGGCGGCGTCGAGGTTCGTGGTGTTGAACAGACCCAGCAGGTCCGCCATCACTTCGCGCCGTAGTCCGGATTCCGAGATCGGGCTTCGCGTCGTCGCCCGCCTGGCCGCAATCACGCGCTCGCCCGCTTCATCGCGCAAGTCCAGCCGCTGCTTGGCGTCGCGCTTCTCGTGCGCGGCGCGGAAAGCGTACATCAGCGGCGGAGCGAGGCGGTCGTTCTTGTTCGTTGCCATCGGCGTAACCCGCTCAAACGGACCGAGTTGCGGCGCTCCGGCGACCTGCGCATGAACCGCCGCGCCGACTATGAAACCCGGCGCGGAAGACTAGCTTGAGCGCAAAACCGGTCCCGTGTCCACCGCTCATGTTCCTCGGTTGGCTTTCACGTCGTAAGTCTTCGTTATGCTGGCGCCGGCTGAGCCATCCGCATTCTGCGGCTTGTAGGTATATTCGATCTTGGAGAAATTCAGCGATGCGGTGTCGGTCGCCATGACGCTGTCATGTTGGGTCGTCTTGGAAAACGAAGAAACGAACACGTCCGTCAACTTGATCGTCTCGTATTCCAGGCCTTTTTCGCCGGCCTTGCGAACATAGAGCCAAGCCGTGGCGAAATGCTTTCCCGTGCAGCACGCGATGAAGAGGTTGGGCGAGGCCTTATTGACCACCATGGACACTTGAATGTCGCGGACCAAGGCCTTGCCGGAACTCGAACCCATCGTCCCGCCGCCCGAACCGACGTTGGCGACCTCCATGGAGTACGAAGTGATCGCAATTTCGTTCTTGTGCTTTTCGTCTTGCGCCTCGCCCTCGATCCCATCGATCTTGAGGAACATATCGACCTGAGCCATGATCGGTCCTCCGACATCGGGAGAGACGCCTCAACAAGATGGAGAGGCGCGTTTCGCGGACGGCGCGATCTCGACGCCGCGCAGTCCCTTGCGACTTCGCGCGCTCCAGTCTCAACCGGTTGCGGCGGCGCCGTCGCTCGATCCTCCGCCGCCCGAATCGTCGGCCCCGGACCCAGTCGTATCGTTCGTCGTATCGCCGGCGCCGGCGTACGAGGTCGCCTCCTGGAAGGTCACCACGCACTGACTGACGCCGGCCGAGGGAAGCGCGGAGTTGAATTCTCCGATCGCGAGCAGATAGGCCTGGGGCGGCAGCATGCCGAACGCGAATATGCAGGCGCAGGCGCCGGAGTTCGGGAAGAAGCTGGGCTGGAAGATGCCGGCGGTGGCGGAGATGGCGATGAGCTGCCCAGTGCAGGGAAAGATCGTGGCGTCGAAAGTGCCCCACGGCAGAACCTGCACCGAGCCGGCGCTCGGGTTTTCGGCGGTCGATTGGGCAAAATTCGCCGGGGCTCCAGCCCCGCCGCCCAAACCAGCATAGCTATACGGAACCTGCATGGTTTCGCCAGTTTCTGAGTTGACGAAATACAGCGTTCCTATCCCGCCGGTCCCGACCGCGATCGAGACGCTGGATTCCTGCGACGTGTCGTACTCCCACGGCGAAGTCGTGAACAATGACATGGAGATCTCCCCAATCGACCGGCAATCACGAGGATGCGCTCGCGTCCTCGCGCAGGGATTGTCTTTCGTGGTCGGCGAGCGCGGCGATCAACTCGCCTTGTTCGCCGCAATGTCGTACGTCTTGACGACCTTCGCGCCAGCGGTGCCGTCCTTGTTCTGCGGCACGTATTCGAATTCGATCTTGGTGAAGTTGAGCGACAGCGTCTCGGTGGTGATGTCGCCGCCGTGGCTCTTGTTGCCGAACGACGAAATCAGCACGTTGTCCATCGTGTATTTGAGGTACTCATGCGGCTTTTCGCCCGCTTTGCGCACGATGAACGTCGCCTTGGGGAAATGCTTGCCGTTGCAGCAGGCGATGAACAGATTGGCCGAAGACTTGTCGGAGTGCTTGGACAAATGCAGGTCGTGCACCACGGCTTTGCCGGAGCCCGACCCCGTCCCCGTGTGGCCCGAGCCCATGTTCGAGACGCCGAAATGGAACGAATCGATATGAATCTCGCCCTTGTGCTTGTCGTCCTGCGCCTCGCCTTCGACTCCGTCGATCTTGAGGAAATAGTCAGCTGTGGCCATCGTCGTAGCTCCTGTTGAAGCGTTGCACTTCCCGCCGTGCGGACTCACCGCCCTTCAGGCCTTTCGTGCGTCCTGCCCGTCGGAGTCGTCTTACGGTACGCTTGCTCGGCCTTACGCCGGCGCGCGCCGCTGCGAGGAGCGACTTTATTGTTTCTCGGCCGGAATCTTCGACACGAGGCTCATGCCGATATCCATGCCCTCGAGCTGGAAGTGGGGGCGTAGATAGAAATTGGCGGCGTAATACCCGGGGTTCTCCTCGTCCGCGACCACGGTGACCTTCGCCGCCGCGAGTGGAAACCGCGCCTTGACCTCCTCGCTCGAATTCTTCGGATCGCCGTCGACGTAGAGCGTGATCCACTCGTTCAGCCATTTTTCGAGCTGGTCTTTTTCCTTGGTCGAGCCGATCTTGTCGCGCACCATGCACTTGAGATAGTGGGCGAAGCGCGACACCGCAAACATGTAAGGAATGCGCGAGGAGAGATTGTCCGCCGCGGTCGCCTCGGGTTTGTCGAAAAGCTTGGGCTTGTAAATCGACTGCGCGCCGATGAAGGCCGCCTTGTCGGTGTTCTTGCGATGGATGATCGAGATGAGGCCGGACTTGGACAGCTCCGCTTCGCGCCGATCGGTGATCGCGATTTCCGTCGGGCATTTCAGATCGACACCGCCGTCGTCGGTGGGGAACGTGTGGGTCGGAAGATTGATCACTTCGCCGCCCGACTGCACGCCGCGGATGCGCACTGTCCAGCCGTATTCCTTGTAGGCGCGATTGATGTTGGCCGCCATCGCATAGGCGGCGTTCATCCAGCCGTATTTCTCACCCTTGTGACCGTCGGTGTCCTCTTCGAATGCGAATTCCTCGATCGGCTCCGACTTGGCGCCGTAAGGCAGGCGCGACAGAACGCGCGGCATGCACAGCGCAACATAGCGGCTGTCGACGGCGTCGCGCAGGCCCTTCCAGGCGGCGTAATCGGGCGTGTCCATCAGTTTGCCGATGTCGCGCGGATTCATCAGCTCGGTCCAGGAATCCATGCCGAGTAGATTGGGGTGGGCGCCGGCGATCAGCGGCGCCAGGGCCGCGGACGAGACCTTCGACAGGTCGCGCAGCAGCTGCACATCGGTCGGCGCGTGGCTAAAATGATAGTCGGCGATCAGCGCGCCGTAGGGTTCGCCGCCGAGTTGGCCGAACTCGCTCTCGTAGATCTTCTTGAACAGCGGGCTCTGGTCCCAGCGCGCGCCGGGATAGAGCTTGAGATTGCGATAGAGCTCCATCTTGCCGACGTTCATGACGCGGATTTTCAGCGTCGCGTCGGTCTCGGAATTGTAGACCAGATAGTGCAGACCGCGCCAGGCGCTCTCCAATTGCTGAAACTCGGGCGCGTGCAGGATCTCGTTCATCTGCGCCGAGAGCTTTTCGTCGAGACGCGCGATCATCTCCTCGATCGTGTCGATGACGTCTCCCTTGACCAGGCTCGAGTCCGCAAGCGCCTGGGTGACCAGGGTCTGCACCGCGTTCTCGACTTCCGTCGCGGCGCGCTCGCTGCGCGGCTTGAAATTCTGCTTGAGCACGGCGGCGAAATCGTCCGCCTCGGTGAGCGCCGGCGTTTCCAGCGCGACGCTCTTCTGTTCCGGTTGGGTGGCCATGGCGCTTCCCCTTATTCGGTTGGGCCGTCGCCGCTAGGCTGCTGGCTGAGCCGCTGTTTCATCGCCGCCATCAATTGCGGATCGGCGAGCAGCTTCTTGAGCGAGTCCTCGGCGGCGACTTTGCCGTCCATGTAACGCAACAAATTGGCTAGCTGCTCGCGCGCCGCCAGAAGCTTGGCCATCGCCGGGACTTGCCGCGCGACCGCCGCCGGAGACATGTCCTCCATCTTGGAGAACTTCAGGTTGACGCTGAGCCTGTCGGCGCCTTCGCCATCGCCGAGCTTGTTGGGAACCTTCATCGTCAGGCCGGGCTCGATCGCCGCCATGCGCTTGTCGAAATTGTCCATGTCGAAGTCAAGGAACGCCCGATCGTTCATGTCCGGCTTGGCGACCGCCGAATTGTTGCCGGAAAGGTCGGCCATGACCCCCATGACGAACGGCAGCTCGACGAGCCGCTCCGCATCGTACGGATCTTCATAGGTGATATGGACACGCGGCTTGCGATTGCGCGAGATGAACTTCTGGCCGGAATTGCTGTTCGAGGCCATGGCGTCGTCTCCTTTTGTTTTGCTCGCTCCTATACCGGTGTAGTGCAAGCATATCTGTTTGTGCGGCCGGAGCAATACGCCTCCAAGCCTTGCCGGCGGCGCCGGGCCCTTGCCTCGAGCCGCCGGTCCGCCCTTACGGGACGCCGCGGCGCGGACCTCCGCCGCGGAATGCGCTCCGCGCCGGCGATCTGGGGCGGAGGATCGCCACGCTTCAGGCGGTCCTAGGCGGACTGGCGCTCCCTCGCGCTCATTCGACCAGCTTGAAGAATTCAGCTTCGACCGACGCCGAGTCGGTCGGCGCCTCGCCGATCACCCGGGGCGCCAGCTCCTTCACTGGCGCTGAGCGAAGGCCTTCCAGTGCGGCGATCGGCTTGGTCGAGGCGACCGCGAGGACGATCTGAAGCGGGCCTATAGAGGAGGCGTCGGCGACCAGCGGCGCGCTGAACGTCGCGGAATCGCCGCCCGGAAGCGTCTTCGCTGCGAGGCGATGGGCGACGCCGTCGTTGTCGACCAGCAGCAACGCAAGACGACGGCCGGCGAGGTTGGCGATGGTCCCCTCGAGCGGCTTGCCCCGCCCGACTTCGTAACTCGTGAGCTCGATGCGCGGCGCGGCGCCGGTCGCCGCCCCCAGTCGGATCATGTCCAGCGCCGGACATTCCGCCGCTGCGATCAGGCGCAAGCCCAATTGCGCCTCGACGCCGACTTCGCGCGTATAGCCGGCGTCGAAGCGCTGGAAGGGAGCGAGTTCGTCGCCGATCCCCTGGAGGGCGCGCGCGTCGCTCGCCCCGGGCAGCGGACGCACCAGGAAGCAGGGGCCGCCGTCGAATCCAGCGATGAAAGCGCCGGCCTTGTCCACCGGGGCGGACGCGATCGTCGGCGCGGCCGGCGGGGGCGTCGGCGCCGTCGCAACGACGATCTTGATCGCCATGCGCGCCGAAAGACCTGCCGGGTTGGTGGCGACGACGTCAAACGCGAAGACGCCAGCCGCGCTGGGCTTTCCCGAAAGCTGGCTGAGGCCCGAGCCGAGATCGATGAAGCTTAAGCCGTCGGGCGGATTGGGTTCGGCCCGCAGGGCTAATCCACCGCCGTTCGCCCCGACGTCGAACGGCGGCAGCGCCGCGCTGTAATCCTCTCCGGCTCTCGCGCCTTCGAGAACAGTCAATGTCTGCGCAGGTCGCGGCGGCGTCGCGGACGGGGCTGGCGTTGCGGCAAAGGCGGGCGTCGGCGTCACGATCGGCGCCGACGCGGGCGTCGGAGTCGCGACCGCCGCCGGTCTCCCAGCCGATTGGATGTCGCCAATGACGATCGTCGCCGCCATTTCTGTCGTCTGGCCATTATGGTTGACGGCGACGACTTGCATGCTCGCGCTTCCCGCGCGAGTCGGCGCGCCGTCGATCTCGCTTCGGCCGCCGCCGAGATCCTTGAAAACCAAGCCGCTCGGCAGCGCGTTCGCTGTGAGCCGCAGCCCCTTGCCGCCCGGATCCACGAATGCGGGAAGGTCTTCGTGATAGGGCTTGCCGACCGTCGCCGGCGCCAAAACGATGAGAGGCTGCGGCGCGCGCGGCGGCAAGGCGTCAATCAGCTCCTCGGCGGTTGGGACGTGGGGCGGTCTGGCCGCGGTCGCTAAGGGCGTCGGGCTGGGCGTAGCGGCAGGCGTCAAGCTGGGCGCAGGTGTTTCGGCGCTGGTTGACGGCGTCGCGGTCGGCGCCGGTTGCGACGTCGCCGGCGCCGCGCCGAGAGGCGGCAGCTTCGTTGGGGCGGCAGTCGGCGCCGGCGTTAGGACCGGCGCGACAAGCGACGACGCCGACTTGAACCACCTCGCGACGTCTTCACGAAAGACGTAGATCGTGACGCCAACGCTCACAATCACAATCAGCGCCCCCAAGATTCCCGCCCATCGCCCGCTTGAAGCCGCCGTCGTCGCTGCGCCGGCGCGCCGCCGGCCGTGATCGCTCAGGTTGTCCGCGCCTGCGCTCGAGGCGCCGACATCGCCCCACGCGGCGACAGCGGCCATGCTCGGCGGACGGTTCGCCGGCAAGGGCTGCAGCATCGCCTGAATGAGCGGGCGGATCGCCGGATTGATGTCCGAGAGGTCGGGAACGACGCGCCTTTTCTCGATGACCTCGACGGGCGAGCCGCCCATATCGATGGGGCGCCCGCGCAGGGCTTCCGCAAGGACCAGCCCGAAACTGTAGATGTCCGACTTGAACGTCACCTCGCCGCCGGCGAGGCCGACCTGCTCCGGCGAGACGTAGTTGTATTTTCCGGCGAAACCATCGCCTACGATCGTGCCCTCGAGCTGACGCGAACGCGCGATGCCGAAGTCGATGATTTTGGCGCGCCGTATGTCGCCGCCGGGCAGAATGACATTGTCGGAAGAAACGTCGCGGTGGATGACGCCGAGACCGTGCGCCGCCTCGAGCGCGCCGCCAATGCGCCGCTGCAGAATCCTGACGTCGGCGAGGGGGAGCGCCCCCGCAGCCAGTCGCTTGGTCAGCGACGGTCCGTCGACGAACTCCATAGCCAAGTAGGCGCGTTGCAGCTCAGGGTCGACGGAAAAGACGAAGTAGCGCACAATGGCTTCGTGCTGGAGATTGTGCAGGGTCGACGCCTCGCGCCGGAACAGCGCGAAAGCGTCGGGATTGCGTGAAAGCTCCGGCCGGATCATCTTGATCGCGACCGGATCGTTGGTCTGAATGTTGAAGCCCTTGTAGACTTCTCCCATGCCGCCCTGGGCGATGAGGCTTTCGATCTCGTAAACGCCGTTCAAGCGCCCGCCGGATCTGACGCTGCCGCCCGAAGCGGGCTGGAATACCGTCTTCTCTTCCACGGCGCGCGCGCTCCAGACCTGAAACGAAGTGCGGAACCCAAGTCCTGCCAAACGCGTCGGCGGCTGCGCGCTCAACTCGGCCGTCGCGAGCGTAACGCCGTCGGATGGCGAGGGAAACCGCATTTCCACCCAGAGACGACCGACTCGCTAGGGCGACCGGTGCCCCTTCGATCTCCCGCGCGCTTCCGCCACGCGTTCGGACCGTAAGTGTAACACCGAACAAGCGGTCGCGCGCCGACGACCGACGCCGCGGCGCAAGCGGTCCGCGAGTTGAAGGAGCAACGCCATGTCGGACTCGCCAGTTTGCCGCAGACGCGCCGTCGCGACCAAAGACAGCATGGTCATGTTTGACCCATGCGCGAACAATGAGCTTAAGTCTTCGCAGCTCGCCGCGTGCGAGCGCAACGGACGGAGAATAGCCATGCGAGCATCCTTAACTGTGGTCCTCGGCGCGGCAGTCTGTTTGGCGGCTGCGCCCTCGGCGCTGATCGCTCCCGCTCACGCCGATCCCGCCTATTCCGCCGACCAGGTGATTGACATCTTCGTCAAGGATAAGGTCGCCGCGGAGGCGGCCAAGGCCAATGGCAAGACGCGCGCCATCTGCGTCGGCACGGCCGCCGACTGCCCCGCGCCGCCGGCGCAATCGGTGACGCGCTTCGATCTCTTGGTGAGCTTCGATTTCGATTCCGACAAGCTCACGGAGTCCGCCAAGGAGAATCTCGACCAGTTCGCCAAGGCGCTCCAAGATCCCAAGCTCAAGGGGCTGAAATTCGAGATCGATGGCCACACCGACGCGACCGGCGCCGAAGCATACAATCTCGGGCTTTCGGAGCGCCGCGCCAACGCGGTCGTCGCCTTTTTAGCCGCGCAAGGCGTCGACGCCGCCGAGCTGCTGGCCAAGGGTTTCGGCAAGACCAAGCCGCGGGTCGCCGATCCCTTTAGCCCAGAGAACCGCCGGGTCGAGACCCACCTGCTCGAATGATCGACTCGCGCCGTCGATCGGAAGGGATTCCGGTGCGCCGAGGACGCGCTGGCGCCGTCGATCGAGATGGAGCTCCATCCTGCGGCGGCGTTGCTCGCCGAGCGAGGCGTCGGCGCGGCGTCGAAGGCGGAATGCCCGCCGCGTTGGCGACGACTTGCGGGACGGCCCGCAACCGCTGTGGCGGCGGCGGTCCGCACGGCCGCGGCGGCAATTCGGCGTGACATTGTTGCTTCCAATGCTGCGGCCGGTCCGCCTTGGACCGACGAGTCGCGGGTGGCGCCGAGTTTCGCCGAAGCAGCGTCTGCGCCGGTCGACATGCTTGCTTCCGCGCGACTTCGTGGTTAGGCGAAGGATCGACCAGCGCAAAGCCGCGCGAATATTGTGGAGCGCGACGACACTTCCATGACCCGACGCGGCGGCATACTCGCACTCGCGGCCTCGTTGGCGATCTCTTGCGTTTGCGCCGGCCTAGTCGGCTGGCGCCTCCTGGCGCATCGGCCAACGGTGGGACCGTCGCCAACTCCGCCGACGCGCGAGCCCGCGTCGAAGGCGCCGCCCGCCGCCAGGCTTTCGACCATCATCGACCTTCCCGGCGATCCCGTGCTGGCGCGGCGGGGCGCGGTCTCGGCGCCGAAAGAGCTGCGCGTCGCCGCGCCGTTCAAGCTTGACGCCAACGCGCCGAAACTCGAGATCCCAGCCTATTACGTCGGCGCCACGCTGGTTTCGACTGACGGCGGCTACATGGGCAAGTTTCCCGAAGCGGGTCAGGAGGCCGACGCGCTGGCGGCGCAGTTGGCGATGAATTCGGCGCAGGTCGCCGGAGCGAGCGACGCCGCCCAGATCGAAGCCGGCTTCGACGACGACGGCGGCGCGGACACCCCGGCCGACGCGCAAGATTTGTTACTGACCAACGCCAATAGCAACCAACTCGAGGTGGCCGCTGGCGGGCCGCGCAGGCCGCCGCAACTCAAGCAGACGATTCTCAAGACGGTGGTGGCGGAAAAGATCGGCGATTTGCTGATCGCCAACGGCTACGCCGAAGGCGGCGCGCGCGCGGTCGAAGCGGCGGCGAAGGCGACGTTCAACGTGCAAACCCTGCCGGCGCAGAGCGTCGCGCTCGTGGTCGGCGCTCTCGACGCGGCCGGCGACTATCGGGCGACCCAACTGGCGATCTACGAGAACAACGAATACGTCGGCGCGATCGCACTGACCGACAACGGCCTCTACGGCGAAGGCGCGGAGCCGACGATTCCCGTCGGGCTGCTCGACGATTCGAACAAGACGACCGACGCCGCTCAGCGCTTCGACCTCGCCGACGGCGTCTACAGCGCGGGATTGCGCAACGGGATGCCGGAACCAGTGATCCGCGAGGCGATACAACTCACCGGGCGTCTCGCCGATCTCAAGTCCCCGCTGCTCGCCGACGAAACCATCCGCGTCATTTACGCCAGTGATTATCGCGACAAAGCTAGGTCCTCGGGGCGGGTCATCTACGTCGGTCTGAGCGGCGGCGCCGCGTCGGTCGATTGCTATTCCTTCGAGACGGCGGACGGCGCGTTCCGCTGCTTCGACGCCAAAGCCGCGTCCGAGCCGAAGGGCCCAGAGCCCAAAGTCGGCGCGCCGCCGCAAGGCTTCGGGCAAAGCGGCGCGATCAGCGTCGGCGGCATTCTCGCGCCGATCAAGGGCGCCCCGGTGACCTCGCTGTTCGGCATGCGTTTTCATCCGATCCTGCACATCCTCAGGCTGCACGCGGGCATCGACTTCGGCGCCCCGGTCGGTTCGCCGGTGCGCGCCGCGGCTGACGGCAAAGTGGAATTCGCCGGGCCGGCGCCTGGCTTCGGCAATCACGTCCGCATTCAGCACAAGGGCTTCGAGACCTCCTATTCGCACCTCTCGGACATTCCCGCATCGATCAAGCCAGGCGCCGACGTCGTTCAGGGGGAGATCGTCGCCCTATCCGGCAACAGCGGTCTCTCGACCGGTCCGCATCTGCATTTCGAGTACTATCTTAGCGGCGTCGCGGTCGATCCCTTGCCGCATCTGGGCGCCGAGGTTCAGGCCTCGGCAGGGACCTTGACGCACAGCGGCGGCGCGTTGACGGGCCCCGTCTTCACGAGCGGTTCCAACGCGATCGAAGTCGCCGCCTTCCCCGCCGCCAAAGCGCTGATCGACGCCGCGCTCGAGGAAGCGGCTAAATGAGCCCCTGGTCTCCTAGACCGCCGCGCCCCAGGATCTCGCGCCGCCAGGCGCCGTCCGAGCGCACCGTGCGCATATCGGCGTCGCAGGCGACGGCGACGAGCGAGACATTGTCGCTCGCGCCGCGCTGCAAGGTCAGCGCCAACAGCTCATCGCAAGTCGTCTGCGGATCGTCGGCGGCGAGAGAAGCGGCGATTTCGTCGTCCTCGACATGGGCGGTCAGGCCGTCGCTGCACAGCAAGAACTTGTCTCCAGCCAACGCCGGCCCGTCGACGATTTCGAGTTCGGCCTGCTCGGCGGCGCCGAGCGCGCGCGTCACCACGTTGCGGCGCGGCCAAACCTTCGCTTCGTCGCCGTCGAGCACGCCGCGATCGACGAGATCCTGAACCTCGGAGTGGTCGCGAGAAATTTGTGCGAGAGCGCCGCCGCGCAAGAGATAAAGGCGACTGTCGCCGCACCAGACGCAAGCGAAATGGCCGCCGTGAACCAACATGGCGACAAGCGTCGAACCGACGATCGATCCGCCGCGCGCATGCGCCAGCGCGCGCAACTCGGCGTTGACGTTGACGATGCAGGCCTCGAATTCGCTGAGCAGCGCGGCGGCCGAAAGCTGCGGCGCGAGCCTCGCCAGCGCCGCGACCACGGCGCGGCTCGCCACATCGCCGCCGCCGTGCCCTCCCATGCCGTCGGCGATCGCCCACAGGCCGATCTCGGGCCGCGCAAGCACGCTGTCTTCGTTGAGCTTGCGCACCTTTCCGACGTGACTGACGCTCGCGGTGCGAAAGATGAAGGCGCCCGTCATCCCGGTGGTCCGTCGACAGTCGCCTGCGCAGCTACGAAGGCGCCTGTCAGCATGTCCGCGAAACGCGTCGCCGCGGGCAGCCCGACAAGCGAAAGCGCAAGCGGCGCGAAGCCCTCGCCGCCGATCGTCCACCAGAAGGACTGCGAGGCGAACGTGCGGCGATGGCCGAAACGCCGCGCGGCGCGAAAGGCGAGTGACAACTGCCGATCGATATTGCGCACCAGCACCCCGCCCTCAGGCAGTTCCTCGATGCCGGACAGTTCCACTGCGCGCGGCTGCAAGGCGGGCGCCGGCATCGCGGCGGCCCTTGCCGCAATCGCCTCGAAAGACGCGCTCGGATCGAGCGCGTCGAGCAGGATCGTCTCAGCCGCATCGCACCATTGGTCGTTGGCGTCGAGTTCGGGCGGCAGCAGCGAGGCCTGGCCCTCGCCAGTGAATACGGCTAGCGGGAACGAACGTCCAACGCCGTCGACCGAGGGCATGAAGGCGCCGATCGTCGCTTCGCCGCAAAAGTCCGCGCCCAGCCAGAAGCGCCAGATCGGCGCGCGATTGTAAGCCTCGCTCCACGCCGCGCCGAGCATCTGACGCGAAGTCGCTACGCTCGCCTGAAGCCAGGGCTCCCAGACTGCGAGGAATCGCCGCGGCGCGTTGGCGGCGACGAAATCGCGCTTGACCGGCAGCTTGCCGAAGAGACCGGCGGGCATCGAACCTCACAGACCGTTAGGGCACTTGAATTGCCGCAACGACGACATCGTCAGAGGATTGACGAGCGAGGCGGAGGTGAACTGGTAAGAAACCTCGCGCCCGCCGACCACGAAGCTGACTCTGACAGCGTTGCCGTTCTGGATCGGCGAGCCAACTTCGACGAGCCGGAACAGCGCCCAGGCGCCGGAGCGCTGCAGATCGGACTTGCGGTCGGGCATGTCGGGCGTCATGACGATCGAAGCCGCTCCGGCGCCTGCGCCGGGCCATTGCACGGTCGAAGCGGCGTTGGCGCCCTGTTGGGCGACGACGGTGGCGCCGTTGATCGAAAGCGTCGCTGTCTGCGCGTCGCTGCTCAGCGTCAACGGTTTCACCTCGAGACTGACGTTAGGTTGATTGCCGCCGGTTGGAAAGAACGCGTCGCGAATTTCGGCGGCCTGTTGGAACTCGCGCAGGGTCGTATCCGACAATGGCCGCGCCATGTTCGGATTGGGGCGCCAGGTCCAGGTCTTGCCGGTCAGATTGATCAGCGGCGCGAGATTGGCGGCGAAGAAGCGGTCGATGACGCCGTTGGGCGCGAACATACGGGCAAAATCGGCCATCGGCACATCGCGATCGCTCTTGGCGAAGGGAAAGCGGTTGGCGACGACCTGTTGACAAGGGGCCGAGACCTGCTCGGCCATGGCGTCGGAAATCTGGGCGATCGAGCTCGCGTTGGCGTGCGCCGCGGCTTCGCCGGCGACTTTGTCCATCATGCCGGCGAGCGGTTGTGGCAGCCGCGTCACGTTCGCGCGCAGGCTCGCCACCTGCACCTCGACCTGATCGAGCGCTTGCGTGGCCTGGGTGGGGTTGTCCGCGGCCAAGATCAGTTGGCGATAAAGTTCGTTGAGATTGGCGAGCAGCGCATCGATCGGTCGCGACCCCGCGTCGCCGTCGACGAGAATCTGAAACGGCTTAAAGTTGGCTTCGATCGCGGCTCCGGGAACCTCGGCGGGCGGGTCGTCCGCCCTGCGCTGCGATTTCATCGCCAGATCGATTGCGTCGCGGCTCGTCTGACCCAAGCGCCGCGTCGCCAGCGCTGTGGCGTCCTTCTTGGCCTGGTCCGTCGCGCCGCCAGCCGGCGCCGGCGCCTTGCGCTCGCGCGTCAGCGCGGTCTCGTCGCGAACCGACTCGAAAATCTGCTTGATCGGCGAGGTCGGCGCCGAGGCGGCGCTAAGCGCGAGATACTTTGGCGCGTCGGCGAGCAGCGGACGCAGCTGCAGATTGCCCAACGCGACGTTCCATGCGGCGACGAAATCCTTGCCGTAGAGATCGAGAATGTCCGGGAACAAGCTCGTATATTGCTGCTTGACGGCGCCTTGGTCGCCGGCGGCGCCGAGCACCCAGTTCTCTTTCCGCAGTCTGTCGGCGATCGTCGGCATGTGATCGAGCAGCGCGGCGTAGAAGCCCGCATAAGTGAAGAACGCCGGCACGCGCACAGTGTCGAGGCCCACGCCGTTCGCCGCTTCGAAGACCAGCGCCATGTCGGGTCCACCGCGCTGCGAGGCGACCCAGTCCTCGATCGCCTCGTTGTGCGCCTCGGACTTGAGCAGCGTGTAGGCTCGCTCGGAGACGCGCATGCGCGCGAGCGTCGCCTGCGCCTGTTCCACCAGCGGACCGTTGAGCGACACCTTCGGCTTGCCCTCGGCGTCCATGTCGAGCATCGCCTGCAGATGCGCGCGCAACAGCGCGCGCCCCTGCGCGTAAGGCGCGCCGGGGAAGGCGCGCTCCTGCCAATCGCGTGCGAACCAACTGACGATCAGATCTTTGTCGACGCTTGGCGCCTTGCCGCCCAGCATGAGGTAGACCTTCAGCGCTTCGTAAACAAACGTCGGGTCGGCGATGCTCTTCTGGATTTGTTGCTCCATCGAAAGGATCAACCGCGGCCGCATCAGACGTTCTAGCGCCTGCCGATAGATTTGCTCGGACGCGTCTTGCAGCCGCGAGCGCTGGCTGAGACCGAAGGTTTGCCCGATGGGCGTCGATGCGTCGCGATGGGCGTAGCCGGCGGGCAGATCGGGCAAGGCGCCGATCAATTCGTAGATCGGCAACAGGTTGGGATCGGTCACCATGTTTTGCTTGATCAACGGGTCGGCGGCGGCCGCGTAGCTCTCGACGCCGCGCTCGGTAGCGGCGATCAGCGCGCCGTTACGCTCGTAGCTCATCGACCAGAGGCCGAGCATCCCGATCGTGGCGAAGACGATCAGTGCGAACGCGGCCGCACGCAGCGCCAAGGAGCGGCGCACCGCGGCGATGTTCGTCGACACCCACCCCGCCTCGCCGAACACCACTTTGGCAAGGAGGTCATGAAGGAAGAAGCTCTTGCCAACGCCGGAAAACGCCGCCGCGGCGTAGCTTTCGACGCCGTAACTGCGTTGCAGCGCGCCGATCACCGCATCGAACGGCGTTCCCTCCTGCGTGCCTGAGGTGAAGTAGAATCCTCGCAGCGTCGCCGCGGTGTGGTACCGCGTCGGCTCGAAGACGCGATTGAGAAAGTCGGCGATCGGTTTGCGGATGGCGCTGAGCTGGGCGGGCAGGCCGAACAAGATCGCGCGCGAGCGCAGATCCGGCTCCTCCTGCAAGCGCTCAGGCATGCGTTGCGAGATGCGTTGGATGAGGAGATCCGTCTCCTCGGGAACTTGGCCGATATGGTTGGCTTTTTTGTCGGAGGACTGGAACGTCGCGCCCCAGACCGCCCGGCGTCTCGCTTCGTCGAGATCGGCGAAGTACTGCGTGAAGCCGACGATCAAATCCATCTTGGTAAAGACCACGTAGACGGGAAAATCGACTTTCAGTTCTTCGTGCAATTCGGTGAGACGCTTGCGAATCGCGTCGGCGTGCGCGGCGACCTCGGCCGCTGAGAGGTGAAGCACGTCGGCGATGCTGATCGCGACGATGACGCCGTTGATCGGTTGACGCGGGCGGTTGCGACGCAGCATGTCGAGAAACGCGAGCCAGCTCCTGCGATCGACCTTGGCGTCTGAGTCCTGCGTCGTGTAGCGGCCGGCGGTGTCGATGAGCACCGCCGCATCGGTGAACCACCAATCGCAATAGCGTGTTCCGCCGACGCCTTGGATCGCTTTCGCCGCGTTGTCGCCCGCCAGGGGAAACTTCAGGCCCGAATTGACCAACGCCGTCGTCTTGCCAGCGCCGGGCGGGCCGATAATGAGATACCACGGCAATTCGTAGAGCGCTCCGGCGCGCGTGCTCGCCGTGCGCTTGAGCGTGGCGAGCGCGTCCTCCATCTTCTCCTTTAAGATCGGCGCGTCGCTTTCATCGGCCACCGGTTCGATCATCGCTTTTTCAAGCGCCGCGGCGGCGCGGCGGCGGCTGATGATCCGCCAGGCGAGCGAGACGCCGACAATCAGCCAGAGAACGAGAATGACGCCGAGGCGCGCGCCGACGCTTTCAAACGGTTGCGCGTCGCCGAAGGAGACAAGCGGACCGGCGAGCCAAATCAGCCCCGCGAGGAGGAACGCGGCGACAAGGCTGAGCGCGGTCCAGAGCCAGGCGACGATCGTCATGGCGGCGAATTCTCCTGTCTCGCGGGCGAGACGCAGTTTCCGGTCCGATCAGTCGGCGCGCGGGATGGAAATCTCCACGCGTCGGTTCTTCGCTTTGTCCGCCTCGACGTCGTTTGGGGCGACAGGATTGTCGGTTCCCTTTCCGGCTACCTCGACGCGCTCGGGGTGGGCGAGGTCGACTTTCAGGAGGCCGGCGACGGATTTCGCCCTCGCCTCGGAGAGCGCGAAATTCGACGGAAACGCCACAGTCTGGATGGGATCGCTGTCGGTGTAGCCGTCGACCTGGATCGCCCCCGGCTCCTTGTCGAGCGACAGCGCGATCTTCTTGGCGATCGGCGAGAACGAGTCGTTGACCTTGGCCCCGCCGGAGGGGAACAGCACGAGGCTGCCGATCCGAATGAAGATCCTGGTCGCCGTCTGGTCGGCGTTGACCTTGCCGGCGAGAATTTCGTCGGCGAGCGCGGCGCGAATGCGCTCGAGTTGAGTCGACGTCTTCACCACCGGATCGGGCGGCGGCTTGACCGCGGCCTCACGCGCGATGGCGATTTCGGCGTCGGGATGCACTTGCGCCATCTTGACCGCCAGGGCCTCGGCTTCGCCGCTCAGCGCATTGCGCAGGAAGAGATAGGCGCCGAGCAGGATCACGCCGGCGACGGCGGCGACGGCCCAGACAGGCGCCTGAAACCGGCTGCCCGCCAGGGCGATGGTCAGGCCGCGCCAATGCGGCGAGAGGTCTTCGATCGTCTTGGGTTGGGCGCGGCGGATCGTCTCGTAAAGATCACGGCGCACGCCCTGCAGCGCTCCGGCGCCCCCCGCGGTCCGATAGACGCCTTCGAAGCCGAGGCTGAGGCACGCGTGCATGACTTCGAGCAGGCCGAGATTGACAGCGGGATTCTGCTTGGCGCGGTCGAGCTCTTGAAAGAATCTCACGCCGCCGGTGCGTTCGCTAAAGAAGCGCACGAGCATACTGTATTGCGTCCAGATTTGCCGATCGTCGCTCGGCAGGTTCTGCACGATGTCGTCGGCGCACGCGGCGAGCGCGTATTTGCCGATATTGACCTGATCGGCCGGAGCGCCAGCGGCGCGGGCGTCGATTTCGAATTGCTGGATCGCCTGGGCGACTTGATCCATGAGCTGCCCGGCGCCGGCGTGCGACAGCGAGGCGCGCAGACGTCCGAGCAGCAGCAGCAGAGACGCGGCGGCGCGCATCAGCGGGTTCGCGGCGACGGAGACCAAATCGACCGACAGATGTGGCGATTGCGGCGCCGGCGTCATCGGCGTCGATGCGGCGCCCTGTTGCAGGTAGGGCAAGACCGGCGGCGTCGGCGACATCCATCCGTCCCAGTTGGCCTGTCCGCCCTGCGGCGGCGTCTGCGGCTGAGCAGGCGGCGCATAGGGCGAGGGCGGATAGGGCGGCGCGGGATAGCTGACCGGCGGCGTCGGCGTTGAAGCCGGCGGCGCGCCGCCGGCGGGCGGGGCGGGACCAGCTGTCGGCGCGTTCGGCGCCGCAGGCGCGACGGGACGCCGACCGCCGGGATTGGGTCGGATGATGGTTCGGTCGCGCCGTCCGAACGGATCGTCGTTGTCGGTCATCGCCTATCTTCCCTGACCGCCCACAGCTCCATCTGGAGCTCCGGCCAATCGCCGGCGAAGTGCATTCCGATCGCGCTGGCGACGCTGAATTCCGGCCACAGCGGCGAAGTGCGGTCGAGATAAAAATAGACGTGGTCGGTGATGGCGCGAATCTGCGGCGGCGGCGTCGGCAGATGCACGAGCGCGACGCCGGGCAGATGGGCGTGGACGATTTCATTCATCTTGGTGTTAGGCCCGACCTTGAGGAACGCCGGCAGGTTCTGCTGGATTTCGGTCAACGGGCGGCGCGCCGACACTTCGAGGATCAGCGTCGCGCTGCGGAACAACGTGCGATCCTTGATCGTGGAAATGAAGGCGTTGGGCGCTCGCTCGATGAGCTCGAGGCGAATGGCCCGCCGATCAAGCCGGGCGCTGAGGAAGTCCTGAATGTCGCGCAGCACCGGGGCGAAGACCCGTTCCAAATCGTCGTGGTCGTAGTCGCCGTAGTCGCGCGCGCGGCGCTCGTGGGTGGCGAAGGTCGCCAGTTCGCCGGCGAGTCGTAGAAATTCCTCATACAGGCGCTCAGGATGGACGTAATGCGAAGCGCGAAAGTGCTTGAGCACGGGAATTTCGCGATTCAGCATTTGCAGCATCAGATAGTCGGCGCTTTGCAGGCCGCCGCCAGCGGTCGCGTCGCTAGCGTAGCGCGCCAGTTCGTCGAGCTTGGCGCCGATCCAACCGATGACGCGGTCGAGCCAACCTTCGACGGTTGAATGGGCGGCGCACACGAGGACGGGCGGAGCGAACTTCTCGTCGAACACCAGCGTGCGGTCATGCACCTCGACGATTCGCGCCACCGGCAGACCGACATAGCCTGGCTTGGCGGTCTTGCGGATTTCATAGGCGAGACGCGGATAGGCGACCTCGATCTCCTCTTCGATGCGCAGATGAGAGGTTGAGTCGATCACGGTCTCGGCGCCGACGACGTAGCGGGCGGCGTCTTCGGCCTTGTCCGGGCTGACCTCGCGCGAATTGGCGGCGCGGGCCGGCATGGTGAGCCACACCAACTGGCCCGCCGCCGATTCAGGCGCCTCGATCGGCGCGGGCGCCGGGCTCTCTCCAGGAAAATCGAACAGCCCGCCGTCGGGCATGACGCCGGACGCCCGGCGCAACGCGAATTTGCTCTGCTGCGCGAGGTCGCGGTCGATTTCGAGCGAAGCGAAGCCCCAGGGATACGGCGTCACATGCCGCACCCGGCTCTCGATCGCGCTCTCGAGGTAGCGGTCGCCCTGTTGCAGGTGATGCGGGCGAAGAAAGAGCCCCTCGGTCCAGTGAACTTTGGCGTTCCACGACATGCCCGCTCTTCCCCATTCCGCCCGTAATCTCCCCGCGGCGTCGGAGCGGCCTCGCGGCGCCGCGCCTCACGAGGTCTTGTTCTGCAGGCGATCGTACGCTTCCGCGAACAGCGCCATGAACGCCTCCAGCAGGCGCCCGTCCGCGCGCTTCGTCTTGGCGCGCCAACGCTCAGCGTAGAGCTCCCACAGTTTCGCCTTACGGGACCCCACGAGGCCGCCAAGACCCCGCTCCGGCTCCACTGAACGGTCAATCTTCTCCGGCGCGAGATCCTCGAACAGTGCGTCCAAAGCGGCCTGCATCGCGCCGAAGGTCAAGATTTGATGGGCCTTGAGGTCGGCGAAGCTGCTTTCAATGGTCGCGCGGGCGTCGAGATAATTGCGGGTCGGCGGGCCGAACATGATCGCCAACGCCTCGTCGGGGGATCCGGTAAATTTCAGCGGATTGTTTTCGAGCGCGCGGATCATCGTGCGACTCGACGAGCGCATCAGCGTCTTCGATTCGGCGCGCGACGACAACAGCTGCGCTAGATTCTGCGCGGTCAGGCGGAGGGTGAGGCCGATTTCGTCGGCCAGCGCGTTCGGGTCGCGACCAGCGATCGCGCGCTCAGGGATTCCCGCCGCCGCGGCGATGCGGGCGATCAGTTCCGAGGCGGGCGACGCCGACGGCGGCTCGAGCAGCGAGGGGGGCTCGGGCCGGCGGGGCGTAGGCGCGGTGGGCGGGGGCGGCGGCCGAACGATCTCCGCCGCCGGCGGCGCGCGTGGCCAATCGTCTGCGGCGGCAGGTATCGCGAAAGCGTCGGCGACGGGATCCGACGGGACCACGGAGGAGGCGAAATCTAGGAAGTCGGCGGAGGACTGTTGTGGCTTTTGGGCGCGATAGGCGCTGCGATCCTCCGGCGGCGCGGCCTCGCCGACCGCGCCCCACACGTCTGCTTGCGCCGCCGTTGCGCGCGGCGCGGCAGCGATCGCCGCCGCCTGACCTTCGACTGCGACCGCAACCACATAGGGCCCGATGGTCAGGCGGTCGCCATTGCGCAGGAGATACGGCGCGTCGAGGCGAAACTGCGCGCCGTTGACGAAAGTGCCGTTGGTCGAGACGTCATGCAGCCAGTAGCCGCCGTCGCGAAACCGAATCTCGCAATGTTTGCCTGAGACAAAGCGGCTCGGATCGGGCAAGGTCCAATCGAGATGGGCGTCGCGCCCGATATCGAGACCGCGACCCGTGACTTCGACGCGCAACGGTCCGCCGTCGGGCAATCGATCTATGTTTTCGATCGACAATCGAAGCGTCATTCTCCCGACCGAACTCGACATCGACTGAATATTCATTATCGCGTTCTTCTTGGCGAAGGCAAGGATCACGCGGACCCTGCCGACGGCACTTGACAACGCGCCGCCCGGCAAGGTCGCTTCAATGGCGTTCGCCATTGCGGACGCCGACCCGGGACGTTGGGCTTCGTTTTCCGCGATTCGACCAAACCATTTCAGGATGGCGGCAGGCAGAATGGCGTACGAGTTGCGCTTATGGGGCGGCGGACTGGCTTTGGTCGTCTTGACGTGGGTCGTCGCCACGGCGACCAAGGTCGCGCCGGTTGAGGCCGACCTCTCCGCCCGCAGCGCCCGGGCGCTCGGCGTGAAGCAACTGGACGATCCGGGGCTCGCCGTCTCCGGCCGTGACGTCTGGCTGTCCGGCGCAGCCTTCACGGCCGCAAGCCGGCGAAACGCAGTCGACTCCATCCGCGCCGTCTGGGGCGTGCGCCTCGTCAACGCCGACGCGACGGCGTTGATTCTGCTGGCGAGTCCTTATGTCTGGTCTGCGCGGCGCGAGGGCGGCGAGCTCGCGCTGGCGGGCGACGCGCCGGATTTCGATTCGCGCGCGGCCATCGTCGCGGCGGCCAAAGCGATCAAGGGGGTCGTGGTCCGCGACGGCACGAACTACGCGCGCGGGCGAACCGAGAGCGTGCAGGCCGGCGCCCTTTTCGCGCTCGGCGAACTCGCATTGATGTCGAGCGGCGTCGCCAATCTCGAGGACGGAAAGCTGACGTTCAGCGGCCAAGCGGCGAGTTCTGACGGTTACGAACGCGCGGTTGCAGTCCTGGCGAAACCTCCAGACGGCGCGACGCTCGCCAAGGCGGATATCGTCCCGCCGATCGCCAAGCCTTTCGTCTTTTCGGTCGCCAGCGTCGGAGGAACGGTCAAAATGACGGGCGACGCGCCGTCGGTCGCCGCGCGCGACGCCATAGCCGCGGAGGCCAAGGCGTTGTTTCCCGAAGCGACGATCGACGTCGCGATTTCGATCGCCGCCGGCGCGCCCGACGGGGATTTCGTCGCCGACGGCAGATTTGTCCTTGCGCGGCTCAGAACGCTCGCGAAGGGCAGAGCGTCGTTGAGCGACGCCGACTTCTCGATCAAGGGCGTCGCGCCAAGCGCCGTGGCGGCCGACGCAGCGCTGGCGGCCGTCGCGACATTGCCGCAGGGGCTTAAGCTGGCCGCCGTCGAGATCGATCGACCAACGCCGTCGCCACACCTCGTCGCCGAGACGCCGCTCGCTCCGCAGCTCGACGTCGATGCGTGCCAGGCTGCATTCAATGCCGTGCTCGACGGCGCGTCGATCCTATTCGACCCAGGCAGCGCCGAGATTTTGCCGGAGTCCGACGCGCTGCTGCGGACCCTCGCGGCGATCGCGCTGCGATGCCTGAGCGGTCGGATCGAAATCGCCGGCCGCGCCGATAGCCAAGGCGACGCCGCGGCGAACCCCCAATTGTCGAGGGACCGCGCCGAGGCGGTCCTCAACCGTCTTGTGGGCCTCGGGGCGTCGGCGAACAGGCTGACCGCGGTCGGTTTCGGCGCGTCACGCCCGAACGCTTCCGATGCGACGGAAGGGGCCAGCGCCCAAGACCGGCGGATCGTATTCTCAGTGAAGCGATGACGGACGAACAGAGCCGAAGTCCTATGGCGCGTCGGCGGCGCGGGAGCATGCCTTGATGGCTTACGACCTTTCGGTGCTGTGGGCTTGGCTGCCAGCCGCATGGATGATCGGCGGCGCAGTCGGCTGGGCGACGAGCGCGAATCGCCCGCGACGGCGCCGGGTCTTCGGTTGGCTTGGTTTCGCGCTCTTCGCACTTGTCGTCGGGGTCGTTGCCGCGTGGCGCCATTGGCTACCGGGCCGCGCCGGGTTCTGGCTCGAGACCGCGCTGTGGTTCTTCGCCAGCTATATTGTCGGCTGCCTCCTCGGCGGCTTCCTACAATCGGCCATATCGGCGGCAAGTTGTGGGACTCCCGCCACAGCCTCGACCCGCTCCGACGGCGCGCGCGCCGGTCGGCGATTCATCGGGACCGGCCGCAGCGGGCCCGACGGACGGCGCTGATTAGCGCCCTTGCGCCCCGCTGTTCGCCCGGCCCAAGACGAGATGGCGGCGCGGGCCTCCGGGGTTCGCCGACAGCCGTGACGGGGCTAACTGGCGCGCGGCCCGACGAATCGCTCGCGGCGCCATGATCGCGCGATCAAGCGCCGCCGGACTTGGCAAGCGTCGCCATCGCCGCGTCGACGCCGCCACCGCCGCACGGGATTCCTGCAAGCCTCAGGCCCATCTCGACCCCGGCGAGCGCGCCGATCAGCGACAGATCGTTGAAGTCGCCCAGGTGGCCAATGCGGAACACGCGGTCCTTGAGAACGCCCAGCCCGTTGCCGAGGCTCATGTTGAAGCGGCTGAGAATCAGCCCGCGCAGCGCGTCGGCGCTGTGGCCCTCGGCGAGTCGCACGGCGGTCAGCGACGACGAATAATCGGACGGCGCCTGGCACTGCAGCTCGACCGCGCCCGCTCCGCCCCAGGCGTTGACGGCGGCGCGCGTCGCCGCCGCGTGGCGGGCGTGGCGGGCGAAAACGTTCGCCAGGCCCTCTTCTTCGAGCATAGCGAGCGCTTCCTGCAGGCCGCGCAGCAGATTGGTCGCCGGCGTATAGGGAAAATAGAAGCCGGCGTTGGCGTCGAGCATCGGTCGCCAGTCCCAGTAGCTGCGCGGCAACTTGGCGCTCTTCGACGCGTCGAGCGCTTTCGCGCTGACCGCGTTGAACGACAGGCCGGGCGGCAGCATCAGCCCCTTCTGGCTTCCCGCCACGGTGACGTCGACGCGCCATTCGCCGTGGCGATAATCGATCGAGGCGAGCGAGGAGATCGTGTCGACCACCAGCAGCGCGGGATGCCGCGCCGCGTCGATCGCCGCGCGCACGGCGGCGATCGGGCTGACGCAGCCGGTCGAGGTCTCGTTGTGGACGACGCAGACGGCGCGGATGCGGTGGCCTGCGTCGGCCCGCAGCGCCGTTTCAATGGCGGCGGGATCAGCGCCGCGCCGCCAGTCGGTGTCGAGGATGATTGGCACGAGGCCCAGCCGCGTCGCCATTTCGCTCCACAGCGTCGCAAACCAGCCGGTGCGGACCATGACGACCGCGTCGCCCGGCGACAGCGTGTTGACCAGCGCGGCCTCCCAAGCGCCGGTGCCCGAGGCGGGGAAGACGATCGCCGGTCCCTCCGTCTTGAATACGCGCTTCAGCCCGGTCAGGACCGAACGGCCGAGATCGGCGAAAGCCGGGCCGCGATGGTCGATGGTCGGCTCCGAGATCGCGCGCAACACGCGCCCGGGGACGTCGGTCGGACCAGGAATCTGCAGAAAATGGCGGCCGGGCCCGCGGGCGTTCATGCGTCAATCCTCAAAGGCAGGCAGCGGCGGGATGTCGGTTGTGACCGCGCGCGCAAACCCAAGCAGCGCGTCGTCGGCGCCGAACGCCGCCGCCAGCTGCGCGCCGATCGGCAGGCCCGCGCGCGACAGGCCGATCGGCAGGCTGATCGCCGGAACGCCGGCGATGTTCGCCCAGCCGGTGAAGATGGCGTGATCGCGCGGTCCCGCTGGACGCCCGGCGATCACGTTGGGGTAAGGCGTGTCCGCCGGCCAGGGCAGCGCGGCGGCGGTCGGCGTCAGGACGAGATCGACCTTGGCGAAAAGTTCGGCGCTGAGGCGCCGGAGCGCCGTCGTCTTGTCGAGCGCGTCGAAATAGTCGGCGGCGGCGAACGCCCTTCCTTCCGCCGCCATCGCCCGTGCCGCGGCGCCCGCCTCTGCTTCGAACCTTGGGTTTTCGCGCATCAGCCAGGCGACGCCGGCGCGCGAAACGACCTGCCAGACGCGCGCGGCGGCGTCGAGATCGAAGAATGCGGGCGCAGTCTGCACCTCATGGCCGTCGCGCTCGAGCCGCGCCGCGAAGGCGTCGACCACCGCCGCCACCTCCAGGTCGACCGGCGCCGCACCGAAGCGCGGAACGTAGAGTGCACGCAATCGCCGCTCGCGCCACGGCGGAGCGAACGCGTAGAGCGAGCGCCGGTCGCGCGCGTCGGCGCCCTTGAGCGCCGCGTCGAGCAGAAGCGCGTCCTCGACCGTACGGGTCAGCGAGCCCGCCGTCTCGAAATCGGTGAGAATGGCTGGAAAGCCGTCGATGCGCGGCCAGCGCCCGGTCGACGGTTTGAAGCCGACGAGACCCGTATGACAGGCCGGCCTACGCACCGAACCGCCGCCGTCCGTCCCAATGGCGGCGGGAACGAAGCCTGCAGCGACGCTCGCCGCGCCGCCGCCGCTCGAACCGCCGGGCGTCAGTTCCGGATTCCACGGGTTGCGCGTGACGCCGAAGAGATCGTTGCGCGTATAGCCTTCGAGCGTGAATTCGGGAACGTTGGTCTTGCCGAGAATGATCGCCCCGGCGGCGCGCAGCCGCGCGATCGGCAACTCGTCCTCAGCGGGGCGAAAGTGGGCGAGCGCCCGGCTTCCCCAGGTCGACGGCAGCCCAGCGACGTGAAGGCTATCCTTGATCGAGATCGGCACGCCCTCGAGCGGCGAACGCGCCTCGCCGCACGCCAGCCGCGCGTCGCTCTGCTCCGCCGCCTCCAGCGCGCCAGCTTCGTCCAACGCAACGAAGCTGTTCAGCCGACCGTCGCGCCTGCGGATGCGCGCCAGGCTGCGCTGCGCCAACGCCTTCGAGGACAGGCGGCCGGCGGCGAGCGCCGCCGCGAGTTCGGCGATCGATTCCGGCTTCTCGGCCATCTCAGCGTTCCCAGGGCAAAGGCTGGCCGATCGAAGCCGGCATGCGTGACGTACGGCCGAGCCCCGCCAGGACCGCGAGCGCGATGAGATAGGGCGCCATCTGAACGACGTAGGAGCTGACCGGAACGCCGAAGCCCTGCAGCCGTAGTTCGAAGGCTTCCGCCGCGCCGAAGACGAGGCAGGCGACGGCGGCGGCGAGCGGGTTCCAGCGCGCGACGATGAGCGAGGCGAGCGCGAGATAGCCGCGCCCGCCGGTCATGCCGTCCGTGAAGGTTCCGACCTGCTGCAGCGACAGCACCGCGCCGCCAAGGCCGGCGATCGCCCCGCCGACGACAATGGCGACGATGCGCACGCGCATCGGCTCGATCCCGGCGGCGAAGGCCGCCTCGGGGTTCTCGCCGACCGCCCGCAGCGTCAGGCCCCACTGGGTCCATCGCAGAAACTGATCGAGCGCGCCGCAGCCGAGGATCGCCAGATAGGTCAGCGGCGGCAACGCGAAGAGAAGCGGCCCGACGCCCGGCAGATCGACGAGGTCGGGGATCGGCCAGGCCGCGAGCGGGGTCAGGTGAATGGCGATCGGCCGGCCGCCTCCCGCCATGACGCGTAGGAGATAGCTGGTGAGGCCGGCGGCGAGAATGTTGGAAGTGAGGCCGGTCACCATGTTGTCGGCGCGGAAACGCACCGTCACGACGGCGACGACAAGCCCAATCCCAGCGCCGCCGACGAGCGCCAGGACGACGCCGACGAGCGCGTCGCCGCTCGCCCAGGCGCCGACCGCCGCCGCGAACGCCCCCATAAGCATCATGCCTTCAAGGCCGACCGCGAAAACGCCGGCCCGTTCCGACAGGATGCCGCCGAGCGCCGCCAGCAGCAGCGGGGTCGCAATACGAATGGCGGCGGCCAGGAAGTCGATCATGCGCGCCTCACCGTCGCCGCGAGGACGAACAACATCGTCATGCCCTCGATCACGGCGACCAAGGCCGAAGGCACGCCAATCTGACGCTGCATCGAGAGTGAGCCCGCTTCGAGCAGCCCGACGAACAGCGCGGCGGGAATGACTGCGAGCGGCTCGAGCGCGCCGAGCAGCGCGACGGTGACCGCCTTGAAGCCGAAGCCGGTCGAGAACCCCTCGATCAGCCGATGATGCATCCCGAGCACCTCCACGCCGCCGGCCAGTCCGGCTAGCGCGCCGGCGAGAAGCATCACGCTCCAGGTCAGGCCATTCATCGAGAACCCCGCGTAGGCGGCGGCGCGGCGCGATCGCCCGGCGACGCGCAGCGCGAATCCGAACGGCGTCAGCCACAGGATGAGCGACAGCGCGACGGCGGCGACGACGGCGACGACGACGCCGGCGTGCGCGCCGAGATCCGGGGCCTTTCCTAGCCAAGCGGCGGCAGGAATCTGCGGCGATTGGAGGAAGCCGGCGCCGGTCTGGCCGAGCGGTCCGGCGAGCGTCTGCTGGACCAGGAGAAGGGCGACGAAGTTGAGCAGCAGAGTCGCCAGCACTTCATGGACGCGCCGGCCGAGGTGGATCGCTGTTGCGACGCCCGCCCAGGCTGCGCCGAGCGCCGCCGCGCCGAGGAGCGCGACAATCGCTGCGGCCGGCGACGGCGTATCCGGCCAGCGCAGCGCCACCGCCGCCGCGCCGACGCCGCCGAGCGCGATCTGCCCTTCCGCGCCGATGTTAATGACGCCGGCGCGGAAGCAGACGGCGACGCCGCCGCCTGCCAGCAGATAGGGCGTCGCGCGGTTGAGCGCAACGCCGAGCTGGTGCGGCGAGCCGGCGGCGCCGGCCGCCATGGCGGCGAAGGCGGCGAGCGGATTGTGGCCTGACAGCGCGACGAGCAGTGCGGCGCTGACGATTGACAGGGCGATCGCCGCGGCGACCCGCCAAGCGAGTCGGTCGCCGATCTGGAAGCGCCAGACGGCGAGCGCCGGCAGGCGCGCCGGCGCGGTGGGCGGCGCCGCGTCGGTCACGCCGCTTGCCCCGACATCCAAATGCCGATCTGTCCGAGGTCGACGTCGCGCCGCGCGACGACGCCGGCGAAACGGCCGTTCGCAATCACCGCGACGCGGTCGGCGACATCGAGCACCTCGTCGAGCTCGGAAGAGAGATAAACGATCGCCGCGCCGGCGGCGCGTAGAGCCAGCACGCGCTCGACGACGAAGCGGGTCGCGCCGGGATCGAGCCCCCACGCGGCTTGGTGCGCGATGAGCGCCGCCGGCTTCCGGTCGAGCTCGCGGGCAACGACGATCTTCTGCTGATTGCCGCCGGACAGGCGCCCGGCCAACGTCGTCGGATACGGCGCACGGATGTCGTATTCGCGCATCAACGCGCGCGCCTTGGCGTCGCGAGCGGCGCGCGACAGGAGAAGGCCGCGCGAATAGGGCGCGCGCCGGCTGTCGCGCAGCATCAGGTTTTCAGCGATCGACAGGCCTTTCACCAGTGCGGTGGAGGATCGATCGGCGGGCATGTAGGCGAGCCCGGCTTCCGTCCGCGCCGCGACGCTCGCCTCGATGAGATCGAGACCATCGACCGATAGCGCTCCGCCGTGCGGGCGGCGCAGACCCGCCAGCGTCTCCGCCAGCTCGAGCTGGCCGTTGCCGTCGACCCCAGCGACACCGAGCACTTCGCCGCCCTTGACGGAGAACGACAGCGGCCCGAGCCCGGGCCCTTCGACGTCCGTCACGATGAGGCGGTCGAGCTTGCTCGGCGCCTGCCGAGTCGCATGCGGCGCGGTGACGTCGCGCCCGACCATCATTTCCGCGAGCTGCGCCTTGGTGACCGCGCCGATCGGCGCGCGCCCCGAAACGCGGCCGGCCCGCAGCACCACCACCCGATCGCAGACGTCGAGCACTTCTGGAAGCTTGTGGGTGATGAAGACGACGCCTTTGCCCTGTTCACGCAGCCGGCGGAGGATCGTCAGCAGGTCGGCGACTTCGCTCGGCGCCAGGTTGGACGTCGGCTCGTCGAGAATCAGCAACTCCGCCTCGCGCAACACCGCCTTGAGAATTTCGATCCTTTGCCGCCTCCCGAGCGGCAGGTCGGCGACGACGGCTTCGGGCTCGAGATCGAGACCAAAGCGTCGGCTCGCCTCATGGACGCGCGCCGCCATCTCGGAACGCTTCAGCAACCGCCCGGTCTCCGCCCAGCCGAGCATGACGTTCTCGACCACTGTCATCGCTTCGATCAGCATGAAATGCTGATGGATCATGGCGACGCCCGCCACCATGGCGTCAATCGGACGATGCCCGTCAAGCCGTCTGCCGCGAAACACGATGTCGCCCGCATCGGCCGGGATCATGCCGAACAGCACCTTCATCAAGGTGCTCTTGCCCGACCCGTTTTCGCCGAGCAGACCGAGGATCTCGCCGCCAGACACGTCGAGGTCGACGTCGTCGTTGGCGCGCACCGCGCCGAAACAACGGACGATTCCTCGCATCTGTAGCAGGGCGGTCATCGCGGGACTCTGGAAATGGAGCGCGATCGGACGGCGCTGGCAAGCGGGCGCCGTCCCAGAGAGCGGATCGATCAGCTGCCGCTGCGCGCGTCGTTCTCGGTCGGAGCGACTTTCAGCGCGCCGCTCTTGAATTGCGTCGCCATGTCGTCGAGTTCCTTGACGACGGCTGCCGGGACGATCGGATTGAACGCCTTGCCCTCCGCATACTGCAGGCTGGCGCCGGTCACAGGAGCGGTGTCGTAGCCGTATTGGACGAAGCTGCCGAACAGCTTGCCGCCCTTTACCTGGTCGGCGGTGCTGCCGAACATGCCGGGCCAATCTTCGATGATGTTGGTCAGGACGAGGTCAGGCGCGATCTTCGTCTGGTCGAAGCCGCGGCCGCTGACATAGACGTGCTTGTCTTTGGCGGCCTGAACGAGTCCAGCCTCAGCAGCGTTGAGCTTGCCGGTGATGAAGTCGGCGCCCTGACCAATCAGGGACAGCGCCGCCTCCTTCGCTTCCGCAGCGTCTTCCATGTCCTTGATGTAAAGAATTGTGACCTGTGCGCCCGCCTTCGTCGCGCAGACGCGGAACCCGCCGGCCTGCGCGGTGATGTTGGGCACGCCTTGCAGGCCGTAGACCCCAGCGACCTTGTGAGTCTTGCTCATTCTCGCGGCAAGAACGCCGAGTTGGCAGCCAAATTGGGCATTGTTCCAGTCAATCGACATGACGTTGGGCGCCTTGCCCTCGTTGCCGCTCACCGCGATGAACTGCGTCTTTGGAAATTCCGGCGCGACCTGCTCCATGGCCGAGACGAAACGGCCGGAGTGGCCCATGACGATTTCGTAGCCTTGATTGGCGTAGTCCCGCAGCGCTTCGCCTTCGTCGGCGTCCGAGACATTCTCCGAATAGGCGGTCTTGAACCCGTGCGGCTCCAGGCTCTTGAGAATCGAATAGCCGAGCGCATTCCAGCTCTGATCGTTGGCGCTTCCTGGCAACAGGATGGCGGCTTTGTCTTCGGCCTCAGCGGCCGAAGCGGCGACGAGGACGGCGCAAACCGCCAGGGTGGCTGTCGACGCGCGCAACAGGCTTACCGGTGAAGACTTCTGCATGGGGCACCTCTTCTTTTTAAGACGGCTCTTCGAAAACTCGCCGCCGGATCGGCCTTTCGATCAGACGCGCACAATGGCGGCGATCGGCGCCTCGCCGGGCTTGCATTGGTGCTCCGTCCCGCCGGAGACGAAGATCGCGGCGTCGCCGGTCACCGACGTGATCACCGCGCCGAGCGCCGCGCGCGCGTGGCGTTCGTAGTTGATGTCGGCGTCGGACAGCATCGTCGTGCGGCGGCCGCGCAGCATGCCGCTCGGCGGCGCCTCGGCCTTGGCGAAGATCGCGACGATGCGTTCGGGATCGATCGACGCGTCCGACGCGCCGCTGGCGTTCCTCACAGCGCTGCGAACGGCCTCGGAGTCGACGACGTCGCCGAGCGTCGCGTGGCCGATGCGCAAGTCGCCGCCGGCGCGCTCGGAATTGCCGAACAGCAGCACCTCGCAATTGCGCAGTTCGCCGCCGGCTGAGGTGTTGGCGACGCTCGAGAAGAGATCCAGGCGCTGGGCGATCACGCCGTCGCCGAGGTCCGCTTCGCTCACCTCTCCCAGAGCGACCGCCACGCCGAGCGCCGTCGCGCCGCGCGCAAAGGGCTTCGATCCGTTGGGATCGCGGGTGATCAGCTTAGCGCCGCGCTTGTCGGCGTCGGCGACGGCCGCCGGCGTCAGCAGCGGACCCTTGACCTGAACATAGTGGACGTCGCGTTGATCCGAGATCTGCGCTTCCGCCTGGGCGCGCCGCACCGCCGCGGCGACCTCGCGCACTTCGCTCATTGTGCCGACTTCCTCGGGCGCGAAATCGCGCGTGACCGCTACGCCGATCGCCAAGCGCTTGCCGTCGCTCTGCGGCGCGGCGCTCGATTTTGTGAACAGCGTCGCGTGCGGGCTGAGCACGCCTTCGGTGCCGCCAGACCAGACGAAGGCGACGCGCTTCGCCACCTCCTCCTGCGAAAGCGTCAGCCGCTCGGCGATCGCCAGCGTGAACGACAACGTCGCGAATCCGCGGGTGAAATCGTTGGCGCCGCCATTGCCTTCCGTCTTGCCGATCAAGGCGACGATTTCCGCGGGATCGACTGCGCCCGCGTCGATCAGCCGCTCGAGCGCGGAGACGTCGCTCGGGCTGTTCATCGCCAGTTTGTGGACGCTGACCCGCATGAAAAACCTCCAAACTGATGAGCGAACTCTAGACGCAGCCCCCGTTCGCGCAATAGAAATGGAAGCTTTTTCACGATGCGGAATGCAAGGTTGTTCGCCGGAGAACGGGAAATGACAGGTCGCCAAGGGGTCACGCCGAGATCGACTCGAGCCGAGAAATCAACGAGTTCGCTCGAGCGCGGCGGCGCCGTGCAATCGTTGATGCGCGCGCTTTCGCTGCTCGACGAACTGGCGGAGAACGATGACGGCCTGCCGCTCACGGCGCTGGCGAGATCGGTCGGTCTGCCGCCGTCGAGCGCCCACCGGCTGCTGACGACCCTGCAGCGCAAGCGCTTCGTGCGTTTCGACCAGGCGACGATGGCGTGGCGGATCGGCGTTCAGGCTTTCGTCGTCGGCGCCGCTTTCGCCCGCTCGCGCGAGGTTGCGACGCTGGCCATGCCGTACATGCGGCAGCTGATGGAGAGGACCGGCGAGACGGTGAACCTCTATGTGGTCAACGGCGCCCACGCGATCTGCATCGCCCAGGTGCAAAGCCGCCAAGTGCTGCGCGCCATTTCCCGTCCCGGCGGCGGCCTTCCGCTCGAGCAGTCGGCCGCCGGCAAGGCGATCCTTGCCCGGATGACGAAAGGTCAAGTTGAGGACGTCCTCGGCAAACATGCCAGCGCTGACTCGAAGAGAAGCTCCGCCGGACGCCTACGCAAGCTTCATGCCGAGCTTGGGCGCATTCGCGCGCGCGGGTATTCCCTCGACGACGAGCAGGTCGCGACGGGCCTGCGTTGCATCGCGGCCGCCGTCCTCGACGAGCACAGCGCCGCGTTGGCGGCAGTGTCGATTGCCGGCCCGACTTCGCGATTGACCGACCACCGTCTTTCTCGTTTGGCGGAAATGGTCATCGCCGCCAGCGACGCGGTCACTCGGGACTTCGGCGGCGTTGAGCGGTCGTCGCCGACGCTCCAGCGCTGAATCTGTGAATAGGCTGACGTCCTGATCCCTCCATCTGCAACAAATGCAATGGATTGCGACGCCGATCGGCGTCGGGAGCCCGCGCCGAACAACACCCCGCGCCGCAGTTTGCCGCGCGAAGCCGGGTCAATCGTTCCCATGCGCCCGTCCTCGATCGATGCGATCGGGAAAGCGTCGATCCATTTGCCAAAGAGCGCCGTCATCTCGTCGCTGCTCATTTGTCCGCTCTTCGACTTTGCGAGGGTGTAGGCGCCGTCATCGAAGAACGGTCTCGCGGCGGGATCGAGCGTGATGGCCCAACGCCTTCCCGGATCACGGCGGTCAACGGCTTACGAGGAAGCCTGTGTCGGTCTTTTCGCCACAAAGTCGATTTCGACAAGCGCATCGTAGGCGAGCCCGGTTACGCCGACGCAGGTGCGCGCGGGCAGCCTGCCTTCGGCGAAGAAGCTGCGGTAAACTTGGTTCATCGCCGCAAAGTCCTCGCGGAAGCGAGTGAGATAGACGCGGGCCATCACGACATGCTCGAGGCCGAGACCGAGGCCCGCCAGCACGATCGAAAGATTCGCCATGACGTTGCGGGTCTGCGCTTCAATGCCGCCGGGCAGAACTCCGGGCGCTTCAGGCGTATCCGGCATTTGACCGGTGACAAAGACAAAGCCGTCGGCTTCGACCGCGTGGCTGAATGGCGCGACCGGCTTTGGGCCGCCCTCGATCATGTGGAACTTCACAGATGCTCCTAGGCCGGGTCTCTGGCCGGCGTCTTGAAGAGAGATTTGCGCACGGTGGCGTGGACGCCCCAATTGCCGTCGACAACCTGCGTCACCCCGAAATCGACCGCCGCGGACATGAGCGCGATGGCTTCATCCTCGCTGAGGCCGTGCATTTCCATCAGGAACCGACGCGTTTTCCGAAAGGCGTCCTTCATCGCAAGGTCGAGCGACGACTTGGCGTAAACCTCGCCTTGCCCCTTAGCGCCGAATTCCGCTAGGTAATTTGGATGACTGAAGCCGGTCAGCACCCACTCGGTTGGCGTCTCGATGAGTGGATAGGCGATGTCGACGGAGCGGTCGCGCTTTTTATGCACGATGATGGTGAAATGGCCGGTCATCGAACTTTCGATCGCCGTTCCTGCAACTTCGCCGTCGCCCTGCGCGGCGTGAGGATCGCCGATCGACAAGAGGCCGCCGGGCACGGATACCGGCAGATACACTGAGGACCCCTTGGTGAGGCGGTAGTTGTCCAGGTTGCCGCCGAAATAGGCTGGGGGCACCGAGTCGACGGGGTCCGCCTCACGCGGCGCGAGCGCGATGACGCCGAAATGGGGCCGAAGAGGAATTCTCACGCCGGTCAACGAACTTCGCGGCGAAGTGCTGTTCTTGTCGACGGGTACGCCGGGGTAGTCGTAGGTGCGGTGAACGACGCCGAACGGATCGACCTGCGGAGTCCAATCGTAAGCGAACAACGCTTCCGCATATTTGCAACCTTGTCGAGGGAAGATCTCGTAGATTGTGACTTGCTCACGCGGGTTCGGCGGCTCGATGAACTCGTTGAAATGATATCCCCACCAAGCGGAGACCGTGCTGCCGAAATAACGTCCCTCGTAACCGGGGCTGGCGCTCGGCCGCGGAACGATGTCGTCGATCCTGACCTCGATGACGTCGCCGGGTTCCGCGTCCTTCACAAAAATAGGCCCGGTGCAGATATGAACGCCGAAGCCTTCGCCCGCGCCACGGCCGAAGATGGAAGCGTCGAGCGGGCCGGCGCCGCGCCGATTCACGGCTTTTCTGTCCTTGGTCCAGCAAAAGACATCCTCGGCCGCCGGGTCGCCTCGGATCATGAGGTCCGGCGCGTCCGAGGCGTGCTGGGTCAGCGTCTCGACCTCGACGCTGTCGCCTGAGCGAATCTCGAGAACCGGCCTCAGGGAGCGGCTGAAATAGCCCCAATGCACGTTGGCGGAACTCACCGCGAGGCGGTGACATGAGATGGACTCCTGCGCCATCCCTCCGGCTTTCAAGCACGCCGCAGTCCCGCCGTTTACGAGGCTGCGCTGCTGGTTCTTGGGGTTTGCGAGCGCGCGGACGGGCCAACCTCGGTGCTTCGCGCCGGGGCTTTCCAGGGGCTTCTCGGCATGGCGGCTGCGAAATGCGCCAGGGGGCAGACCGAAGCGGTCCTTGAACAGTCGATTGAAGTTGGCGGCGTCGCCGAAGCCGCAGGCGTAGGCCAAGTCGGCGACCGGCGTTCTCAGGTCGCCCGGCGCGGCGAGCGCCGAGCGCGTCCGCTGAAGCCGCCGCTCGCGAAGATAATGGCTGAAGGTCTCGCCGCTCTGCTCGAAGAGTTTTTGCAGATAGCGCTCGGAGATGCCTTCCAAGCCCGCGATGCGCGCGGCCGAAAGGTTCGGATCATGCAACCGCCGCTCGATCGTTTGCGTCACACGGTTGAAAAGAGCCGCCGAGTTGGGGGAACCCGGCTCGGATGACTCCTCCTCCACGATCAACGTCAGGACGAGTTCGGCGAAGCTTTGTTCCAGCGCGCGCCATTCCGGCTCCGACAGTCTGTCCATCTCGTCTACCGCGGTTTCCACCGCCTTGATCAGCACGGCGGCGAGGCCGTTGGGCGCGCAGCGGCGCGGAGCGGGGATGGCGAGGGTAGCAGCGCGCCGTCCGAGCAAAAGGCTTTCCGGGATGGAGAGCGCCGCCAATCGCGCGCTCTTGACGAGCGGAATGCGCCATTCCCGATCGAGCGGAAGGACGGCGAGCGTTCCCGGAGGAATCCAGATCGTCTCAGCGTTGGTCTCGATCTCGATGTCTTGGTCGAGCGGCACGAGCCCGATCGGTAGCCCCCCGCGCCTAAAAATGGGCGAGAGGGTCTGCGAGTCCGCCGTCAAGCGGCCGAGAGCCATGCCCTCCGGGTCGCCCCTCAGCGCCGCCATCGCAAATGTCTCGAGGCCTTCGGTCGGAAGGTCCGACCGAAGGCCAAATCGCGCCAGCAGATCGCGCCATGCGCCTCCTCGCGCGACTTGGGAATAAGCTTCACTCTCGAACTGTCTGACGTTCATCCGTTCGCTCTCAACGCTGACCGGCGCGATCGACGCGCCCGCCAGTTTACATTGCACTTGCGAAAAGATAGACGCCAGCCCCGGTCTCAATAGCACTGGAAGACGCTCTTCCGGATCGAGCCATGGACGCCCCAGTTGGCGTCCACGACCTGGGTGACGCCGAAATCCGCGGCGACCGACATGAGCGATATGGCTTCGTCTTCGCTGAGCTTGTGCGCAGTCATAAGGAAGCGCCGCAGTTTGCGAAAGGCGTCGCGCATCGCTTGGTCGATGCTGGAGCGTTCGACGATCGCGGTCTGCGCATCGGGGCCAAGAGCCTCGAGATAGTTGGAATAGGTGAAACCATACACCGACCACTGCTGGTCGGTTTCCAGCATCGGGTGGTTCAACCCTTCGAGGATCGTGCCGCCGAGATCGGCCTTTTTGTACAGTATGAACTCGAAGTCGCCGGTGAGCGAGGTTTCGATGGCGGTGCCGCTGAGTTCGCTGTCGCCTTGCGCGGCGTGAGGGTCGCCGACCGAAAAGAGCGCGCCGGGGACTGCGACGGGATAATACATCCGGGCGCCCTTGCCGATGCGCCAGTCGTCGATGTTGCCGCCGGTGTAGGAGGGCGGCACCGAACTGACGTAATCGGCTTCCGAAGGCGCGAGGCCCATCGTGCCGAAGTGGAGCCGCGCCGGCACGCGTACATTCGCCAGAATATTCTCGCGCTTCGTGATGAACCGATGATCCACCCGGACGCCCGGATAGTCGATCGTGGGGTGCACTATTCCGTCCGGGTCCGTCTGTGGCGTCCAGACATAGTTGTAGACGGCCTTGGCGAAGGGTTCTCCCGACGTGTCGAGCTCGTAGATCGTGATCACCTCGCGCGGCTTGGGCTCTTCGATCAGATCGCCATAGTGGAAGCCCCAATTGGCGGAAGCGTTCGAGCCGAAGCAGCGGCCTGCGTGGCACGCGCTGCAACTCGGCCGCGGGCGAACGTCGAGGACGCGCACTTCAAGCACGTCGCCAGGCTCCGCCCCGTCGATTGCCACCGGCCCCGTCAGAAGGTGCACGCCGATCCCTTCGCCCGCGCCGCGCTTGAAGCCCTCCATAGGGCCCGCGCCGCGTCGCTTTATCGTCTTTTCTTCGCGGGTCCAGCGGAAGATCGCCTCGGCGCCGGGATCGTCCTTGATCATCCGCTCGTAATCGTCGTTCGCGTGATGGGTGAGCGTCTCGATCGTCGCGCGATCGCCGGACTTCAGGGTCAGCGCCGGATTGACGACCTTGCTGAAATAACCCCAGTGCACGGTCGAGGGGGAAACGGGTAGCGTGACGTGTTTCATTGCTGTCTCCGGAAGCGTCTCAAAGACTGTTCGCTGGGGTGCCGGCGGTCAGCCAGCCGCCTTCTCTTCCTCGGCCATGATTTGCAGGAACTGTGCAGTGCGCGGGTTCTGTGGTCGCGAAAGCACTTCGTTCGCCGAGCCTTTCTCGATGATCGCGCCGTCCACCAGGCAAACGGCAGTGTCGGCCACTTCTTGTGCGAAGCCGATCTGATGCGTCGAGACGATCATGGTCAGCCCGTCCTCGACCGCAAGACGCCGAATGACTTCGAGCACCTCGCCGACGAGTTCCGGATCGAGCGCCGAGGTTGGCTCGTCGAGAAGCAGCACCCTAGGGTTCGGCGCGAGCGCGCGGGCGATCGCTACGCGTTGCTGCTGGCCGCCGGAGAGATGGCGCGGCAGGGAGTCGAGATGGGCGCCGAGGCCGACGCGGTTGAGCAGTTCCGTCGCTCGTCGATCTGCGTCCGCGCGCGACACGCGTTGCACCCAGCGGAGCGGCCCGGCGACGTTTTCCTTCGCCGTGAGATGGCCGAACAGATTGAAACTCTGGAACACCATGCCGACGCCGGCGCCAGCGCGCGCGCCGGCGATCTCGCGCGGGGACAAGATGCGGCCGTTCGGGCCGGTCCCAAGCTCGCGGCCGAACACCCGGATCGTTCCGCTATCCCACGCTTCGAGCCGATTGATGCTTCTCAGAAGCGTGCTCTTGCCGGAGCCGCTAGGTCCGACCAGCGCGACGACTTCGCCGGCCCGGACATCGAGGTCTAGCTGCTGCAGTACGGGTCGGCCGTTGTAGGACTTCGTGAGTGCGTCGATCTCGACGGCGAGCTTGCCGTCCGCAAACGCCGCGCGCCGCTTCTCGCGGTCGATTGACAGCGGAGTCTTGGCGAGCGGAAGCGGCTCGGCGCCGGCGACCGGAGCGCGGACAGCCGGCGGCCTAGAAGCTGCGGGCGCCAGTTCGGCGCGCCGCCACGGAAGCAGGCGGACGAGCCGCGCCTGCGGCGTCGGCAGGTCGAGATCGAGCAGCACTTCAAGGATGATTTGCGTGAACGCGATCGCTCCCGTCAGGACCAGATACATGAGGCCGGAAGCAAAGAAGACCGAGAAGAAATCGAATGTCGAAGATGCGAGCTGCGTGCTGCGCAGCGTCAACTCCTGAACCGACACGACGGAGGCGAGCGAGGAGTTTTTCAACGCGCTGACGGCTTCGTTGCCGAGCGCGGGAATCATCGAGCGGATCGCCTGCGGCGCTACGACGTACGTCATCACGACGGCGGGAATCATGCCAAGCGCTTGGCCCGCGGTGACTTGACCCCGGTCGACGCCGAGGACATTGCCGCGAATGATCTCCGCGATGAAAGGCGCTTCATTCAGCGCCAGCGCAAGGCCCGCCGCCTCGACGGCGCTGAGCTTTACGCCGATGAGAGGAAGCGCGTTATAGCAGAAGATCATCTGCAGAATGAGCGGCGTGCCGCGAGAGATGACGGCGTACGCGCGCGCGAGGATTGCAAGCGCGCGGAAGCGACTGAGTTGCATGCCGGCCAGAACAAGGCCCATCGCGAGGCCGCCGCCAAGGCCGAGCGCGGTGATGAGAAGCGTGAACACGATTCCGGTCAGCAGGTAAGGCTGACTGAGATAATGAAAGAACAGTTCCATAGCGGGACGCAATCGTTGGCGGAAACGGGCGCGGCCGGGCCCGAGGAAAGCCCGGCCGGCGTGAACTCAATCGGCGAGGACGAGCTTCGGCGCTTCCATCTGATCGACGGGCAAGTTCCACTTTTTCATCAGTTCCGCTTGTAAGCCCGCCTTCTGGATCTCGGTCAGCGCAGCTGTGACCGCATCGCGAAAATCCGTCTTATTGCGAGGGACGGCGATGCCGACCGAATAGGGCAGCGTGACCGCCGTGGCTTTCTCGAGCTTGTCGGGATAGGCCTTGACGGCGCCGTCCACGGTGTTCACGTCGTTGACGTACGTGTCGGCGCGGCCAGCGAGGATCGCCTGGATGCAATTGGCGTTGTTGTCGTAAAGCTGGATCTCCGGCGCGGGCTTGTCGGCGGTCTTGCACTTGGCTTCGAGCGCTTGAATCAGCGGCACCTCGACATAGCCGGTGTTCTCGGCGGCGGTCGTGCCGCACATCGACTCGCTGATGCCGTCGATCTTCTTGGGATTGCCCTTGGCGACGAGCACACCGTCATAGACCTTAAGATACGTGACGAAATCGGCCGCCTTCGCGCGTTCTTTGGTCGCGTAGATATCCGAGATGACGATGTCGGCCTGGCCGGCCTCGAGCGTGGTTAGAAGCGCTGCGAATGTCACCGGCTTGTAGGCGACCGTGAAGCCCAGGCAGTCGCCAATCGCTTCGCCGAGATCGATGTCGAACCCGACATATTTCGAGGGGTCGTTGGGATCGAGCGCTTCGTAGCCGGGCGTATGCGGATTGACTCCGTTGGTGAGCGTCTTGCCTTTCAGTGACGGATATTTGGCCTGCAGCGCGGCGCACGCGGCTGGAGTCGCGGCGGCGGCCGGGGCGGCCGACAGCATCGCCAAGCCGAGCACGCCGATGACCAGCTGCGTCGCCAGGGCCGCGCCCAACCGCGCTTTGCGCGACCCGCGCCGGCTTCCACTTTGAAATATCTTCATATCTAGCTCCGTCGGTTGTTGACAGTCGGGCTGTATTCGACGGCTATAAGAGTAGTACGGAATTCGGATGAACGGTTGTCGCGCACCGCACAAATTATTGTATTCGAAGTGGACCGGATAGAGATATTGCAACGACATGATCATTTTGTATTCATCAATTGCACAATTACGGTTCTTGTGCTTATAAATGGAGCATAAGGGCGACTGCGGCTGACACGACTCCCCCGGCAGGCTTGAAAGCATGCGCCCTGCGCTTTCGGGGGTGCGTTCCAGATATCGAGACCGTACGGGAAAGCGCGGCTTTCAAGACGGGTTTCACGGCCGCAGGCTGTTCATTTGGCGCGGTTTTCGACCGAATTGAATCGATAGGGATTTCCAAATCGATTGCATCCTGATTCAGGGCTTCGGTTGGCGAAAGAGGCCAGCCGACATGGCAGAGGCTCTCTCGACCGATCTTCGCGACAACTTCGTTGAGGTCGTGGATGGCGGAGTGTCGCGCCGTCAGGCGGCGGCGTGCGCCGCGAGACTCAAGCGGCTCACATCGGATTGCATCTGGACAGTTACCGTTCACGCGTCCAGCAAAGCCGAGCCACGAAAGATCGTCGCCGCTCCCGATACGGCGGGTGCGCAACGCCGATCTGCGGGGAGCGCAAGCGCGGTCAGCGATCATCCCGAGTTTGCCGCTTTGCTCCGAGTGGCGCAGAAAATGGCGCCCCGCCACGACGTCGACAAATGGGCGCATCGGCGCATGGTCGACCGAGCCGTCGCCCGATTTGTGCGCGGCAAGATTCACCGCTCCTGAACCGTCGCCAGCCACGCCCAGTGCGGCAAATCGATTGTGAAGTTGTCGCAGCAAACCGGCGACCACGCGGCCGCCTGCGACCGATGGTCCGAAGCGCACGCGCGGATCGAGGCTTCGATCCGCAACGCGACGACCCTCGCCAAGCGGAAGGAAGAGGCCAAACGGAAGCCGGAGATGGCGCGCACCCTCACTTCCAACGAGAACGTGACGATCGCCGGCCAGGCCCGCTGCGACGTGCTGGCCGATCACGACGTCGGCTGGAGTGATCTCGACCACGTGTCGATGACCGCGCGCGGACGGCAGCGCGCCCTCCACACCCGGAAAGAGCATAAGCCGAGCGATCCGAAAATGACGGAGCCTCTCAGTTCGATTCCCGACGATCTCTCTTTGAACGCGGCGCGCGCGGCTCAAGCGGTTCATCGCCAGTCACGGCGACCTGCCGGCCGACAAGATCAGGAACAGACACCTCTGCGCGTATCGCGCAACGTGAGGACGTTTCGCCGGGCGCAGCCGGCCGAACTGAATGGGAAGACGCCCGAAGAGATCGTCGCCTGGACAGAAGCGCGGCGGAATGCGTCCAAGCTCTCGCCGTCGACGATCAACGCCAACAGGCTCGGCTCGATCTCGACCTTCATCGATATCGCGGACGACGAATACGACCGCCGCGGCAATCCCTGCGCGGGTCTTGCGCTGAAGCTCGAGCCCACAGGCCAGATCGAGCGGCGGCCTTGCGTCAGGGATGTCGGCTTTCGGGAAGCGACCGACTGCGACGAAATGCCCCTGTAGGGCGCCGAGTTGTCGAAACGGACTGTCGCGGCGGCGAAGACTCGCCGCGGCTCCCGATCTTTTCGAGACATGGGGGTTCGTACGCGACTGGCGACCATGAGCGGCTATCGTCCGGTGCGCCGCCACGCTCAGCGGCGCGCAGCTTGGCCTGATCGAGGTCATTGTCTGGAGAATCTCGATTGACCTCGGCGCAAGCTCCGTTACTTTCACGCTAGGTCGACGCAAGGAGTCTGGAGAGTGCATTCGGCGACGCTTGGCGGAACGCGCTACGTCTTCCCGAATCTGAAGACCCTGCTGGCCAAGGCCTCGCCCAAACGATCGGGCGACGCGCTCGCGGGCGTGGCGGCTAGCAGCGCCGCCGAGCGGGTCGCGGCGCAGAGCGCGCTCGCCGACCTGCCGCTGACCGTCTTCCTCAACGAGGCGATCGTCCCCTACGAAAACGACGACGTGACGCGACTCATCATCGATGGCGTAGACTCTGACGCGCTGGCGCCGGTCGCCTCGCTCACCGTCGGCGAACTGCGCGACTGGCTGCTCTCCGACGCGGCGACGGGCGAAGCGCTCGCGGCGCTTTCTCCCGGCCTGACGCCGGAGATGGTCGCTAGCGTGTCGAAGCTCTGCCGCAACCAGGACCTGATCGCGATCGCCGCCAAGCGCGAGGTGGTGACGCGGTTCCGCAATACCATCGGCCTCAAAGGTCGGCTGTCGGCGCGACTACAGCCCAATCATCCGACCGACGATCCCAAGGGCGTCCTCGCCAGCATCATCGACGGCCTGCTGCTCGGTTGCGGCGACGCGGTGATCGGGATCAATCCGGCGAGCGACAGCCCGCAGCGCTGCGCCGAGCTGCTGTCGCTGATCGACGACGTACGACTGCGACTGGAAATCCCGACCCAGTCCTGCGTGCTGACCCATGTCACCACGACGATCGGCCTGATTGAAGCGGGCGCGCAAGTCGACCTCGTTTTCCAGTCGATCGGCGGCACACAGGCGACCAACGCCAGCTTCGGCTTCACGCTCGCTCATCTCAAGGAAGCGCGCGAGGCGGCGTTGTCGCTCGAGCGCGGAACGCTCGGCGACGACGTGATGTATTTCGAGACCGGCCAAGGCAGCGCACTGTCGGCCGGCGCACACCACGGCTGCGACCAGCAGACGTTGGAGGCGCGCGCCTACGCGGTCGCGCGCGCGTTCGGGCCGCTGCTGGTCAATTCGGTCGTCGGCTTCATCGGCCCGGAATATCTCTACGACGGGCGCGAGATCGTTCGCGCCGGGCTCGAGGACCATTTCTGCGGCAAGCTCCTCGGCCTGCCGATGGGCTGCGACGTCTGCTACACCAACCACGCCGACGCCGACCAGAACGACATGGACACGCTGCTGCTGCTGCTCGCCGCGGCGGGCGTGACCTACGTGATGGGCGTGCCAGGGGCCGACGACGTGATGCTCAATTACCAGAGCACCTCGTTCCACGATGTTCTCGCCGCGCGCGAGTTATTCGGGCTGAAGCCGGCGCCCGAGTTCGCCGACTGGTTGACGCGCATGGGGCTGTCCGACGCGAAGGGTCGCGTGCGGCCGGGCGCCTTGCCGGCGCAAATCGCGCCGCTGCTGGCGAGGTCTTGACGATGGCGACGCCGCCTGTCGCTGCGAGCGAACTCGACCGCCTGTGGGCGAAGCTGCGCGCGGTCACGCCGGCGCGCATTGGACTGGCGCGCGCCGGCGCGGCGACGTCGACGCGCGAGACGCTCGCCTTTCAGGCGGCGCACGCGCGCGCCCGCGATGCGGTGGAGGCGCCGTTCGACGCAGACGGCCTTGAGGCGGCGATCGCGGCGCGCGGCCTGACGCCGCTGCGGCTGAAGAGCCGCGCCGGCGATCTGACCGCCTATCTCGCCCGGCCCGATCTTGGCCGCGCCCTCGACGACGCGTCGCGGGCTCGAATCGCGGCTGCGCCGAAGCGGTTCGACCTCGTCTTCGTCCTCGCCGACGGCCTGTCGGCGCAGGCGACGGCGAAACATGCGCCGCCGCTGATCGACGCCGCGCTGCCGGCGCTGGTCAGCGCGGGCTGGCGTGTCGGCCCCGCGGCGATCGTCGAACGCGGTCGGGTGGCGATCGGCGACGAGATCGGCGCCGCGCTCGAGGCGAAGCTGGTCGCGCTGCTGATTGGCGAGCGGCCAGGCCTCACCACGCCCGACAGCCTCGGCGTCTACCTGACCTGGGCGCCGCGCCCCGGCCGCAGCGACGCCGAACGCAACTGCCTCTCCAACGTCCGTCCCGAAGGCCTGCCCTACGCCGAAGCGGCGCGCCGCCTCGTCCATTTGTGTCGCGCGGCGCGGCAACTGAAGCTGACCGGGGTCGGGCTCAAGGACGATTCGCAGGCCGCGCTTGTCGGGCCTTCGCGTCCCGCCTAGCGTCTATCGCGCGTCGTCGTCAGTCACGCCAGCCGCGCGCCCGCTCAACCGCGGCGACGAATCGTTCGCGTTCCGCCTTGCCGATCGCGCCGTCGGGCGCGTATGTCCGCGCGGCGGCGCGCGCGGCCGCGACATCGACCCCGCAGAGTTCGGCGAGGCCGAGCGCGGTGAGCTCGTGCATCGCCGGCGCGACAATTGGGCGTCCGATGGCGGACGCGAGGAACTGCGCGAAATAGGCGCTCTGCGAAAGGCCGCCGTCGATCGACACCGCGACGTCGGAGGTGTTCGCCCGCGTCGCCGCCTCAATCAGCGCGGCGGTCAGCAGAGCGACGCCTTCGAGCACCGCGCGCGCCAGATCACGTCGGCTGGTCGCGTGCTCCATGCCCAAAAACAGCGCCGCCGCTTTGCGGTCCCAATGGGGCGCGGCAAGCCCGGAGAGGGCCGGAACGAAGATGAGGCCGCGGCTCAGAGCCGAGGCGCCGTCGAACGCATCCAACTCCTCCACTGCCGAGCAGAGCCCGACGCCGCGCGCCCATTCGAGCGCCGCGCCCGCATCGTAGACGCCGCCTTCGATCGCATAGACGGGCGCCTGCCGATCGAGCCGCCAAGCGATCGTCGGCGACAATCCTGAAATCTGAGGTCGCCGCTCGCCCGCGACGGCAAGCAGAAACGCGCCGGTGCCGAACGTGACCTTGGTGTCGCCCGGCTTGCGACAGCCGTGCCCGTAGAGCGCCGCCTGTTGATCGACGATCGAAACCTTGACCGGCGTCCCGCTGATCGCTCCGAACCCTGCGTCGACGGCAACGATCTGCGGCAGTCGCTCCAACGGCACGCCGTGCAGCGCGCAGAGTTCGGGGCTCCATTCACCCCGCTCGAGATCGAGCAGCCCGGTTCTCGAGGCCGTTGCGAGGTCGGTCGCGAACGTGCCGCAAAGGCGGTCGAGAAAGAAGGCGTCGGTCGTGCCGAGGCGAAGCCGGCCGGACGCGTGGGCCGACGCGACGGCCGGGATGGTCTGCAACAGCCAGGCAAGCTTGCTCGCCGAGAAATAGGGATCGAGCGGCAGTCCGCAGATCGTCTTGGAGCGCGCCGCGGCGGCGGGACCGAGGGCGGCGAGCGCGTCGGCGGTGCGCGAATCCTGCCAGACGATCACCGGCGAAAGCGCTTCGCCGGTCAACGCGTCCCAGGCCAGGCAGCTTTCGCCTTGGTTGGCGATGGCGATGGCGTCGACCGGACCGGCGCTTTCCAGCGCCGCCTTGATGTTGGCGAGCAGTTCCTCCGGGTCGTGCTCCACCCAGCCGGAAGCGGGGTGGCGTTGCGCGTGACGCCGCGCCGCCGTCACGGTCCAGCCGCCGCCGTCCTCGATGACGAGGCAGCGGGTCGATGTGGTTCCTTGATCGATCGCCGCGACGCGCACCTAGGCTTCTTCGTGAAAGCGGAAATGAACTCGCCGCGCCTCGATCGCGGCGTCGGGCAACGGCGCGAGGACGCGGCGTTCGGGCGCCCATGCCCCCGACTTGCGCCAGACCTCGCGACCGTCGATCTCCAGCGCGAGCCGCCCGCGGGCGTGGCGGGCGAACCGCAACTGGAAGTGTGCGAACGACTGCGCCGCCAGTCCGTCGGCGCGCAGCAGGCTCGGCACGACCGACTTGACCGGGTCTTCGTAGCGCACGGCCACCGGATCGCCGGACGCCGCCGCTCGCCGCAGATCCTCGGCGACCGCTGCGCCGACGGCGCGCCCTTCGCGAAACGACCAGCCGCCGCCTTCGATCGCTCTGAGCACGTTGCCCGCGGCGAAGTAGAGCGGGTTGGCGCAGCGTCCGTCCTGATCGATCGCCGGCCCGGCGCTGCCGGCGTCGAGGCCCATCGGCGATTGCGCGAAAAGCGCGGCCTCCGGCGTGAACCGCCCAGTCAACAGCAACCCGTCGCAGGCCAGTTGGCGCTCCTCGCCGTTGCGGCGGAACGCCACGGATTCGACTCTCGCGCCGCCGACAATGTCGACGATCTCCGCGCCGCAATGGAACGGGATTCCGGCGAGGGCGGGAAACGCCGGCAGCAGCGCGCTGGCCAGCGGATGGGGGCCGGGCTCGAGCAACGCGACCGGCCGCGCGCCGTGGACGAGGCAGGTGACCGCGGCCGACAGCGACACCCACTCCGAGCCGACGATCAGCGGTCGGAGGAACGGCGTCAGGCCGTAGAAGGCGACATGGGCCTGGAGCGCGCCGGTCGTGAGGACGCCGATCGGCCGGTCGCCTGGCAACAGGCGCGCCGCGCGCGGCGTTTCGCGCGCGCCGGCGCTCACCACGACTCGACGCGCAGTCAAGGTCTCGACCCCGCGTTCATGGGCGACCAGGAGGGCGCCGTCATCGTCGAGACGGACGACGGAGTGTCCGGTCCGCACCACGACGCCGGCGCGCGCCGCTTCGTCGGTGAGCCGCCGGCCGTAGGCGGCGCCGAAGTAGACGCGGCCGAATTCGCGCAGACCGAAAGGCGAGTGCTGGCAATGCCGCGTCGCTCCGCCGAGCTCCTGCTCGCGATCGAGAAGCAGGACCCTGCCGACCCCGCGCCGCCGCAGTTCGATCGCCGCGGCGACTCCGGCCGGCCCGCCGCCGACGACTACAACGTCCGCGCTTGTTCCGCTCATCGCGCGGCGTCCTCGGCCGCCAGCGGCGCCGCGAACCGGCCGCGCGTCATACTGGCCAGCCGCGCCTGGCAATAGAAACCCTGACAGCGTCCCATCGCCGCGCGCGTGCGCCGGCGCAGGCCGCCGAAGTCGCCAGCCGGCAATGGACCGCCGAGCGCCGCCTCGATCTCCCGCTTCGTCACCAGCTCGCAATGGCAAATGATCTCGCCGTGGTCAGGCCGCTGCCAGTCGCGCACGCGCGTTTCGGCGAGGTTGGGAACCGCGACGGGTGGCGGATTCGGCGGCGCCGCCAGGCCGACGCCGAAGTCCGCGAACAACTTGAAGGCGTACGCGGCGAGACCGAGCGCCGAAGTGAGGCCGGTCGAACGGATGCCGCCGAGCGTGATTGCGCGCCGTTCCGGCCGGCAAAACACGCGATAGGCCTTGCTGTCGCTCGCCGGGCGCAGGCCGGCGTAGACGGCCGTCACCGGGACGCCGGCGAGCGCGGGCACGATCTCCGCGCCGCGCTTGAGCAAGGCGTTCAGCGTCGCGGCGCCGACGGCGGCGCGGTCTCGATCGTCCTGCTCTTCCGCGGTCGGACCCACCAACACATTGCCGAACGCCGTCGGGCAGACGACGACGCCCTTGGTGATCTCGGTTGGCACCGGCAGGACGATGCGCGGAACAAGCCGGAACGCCGCCTTGTCGAGCACGACGAACTGTCCTTTGCGCGGTCTGATGCGAAACGCCGCCGGGAGTCCGAGCCGCGCGTCGACGACGTCGCCGTAGAGGCCGGCGGCGTTGATCACCGTCTCCGCCTCGACGATCCCCGCCGTCGTCGTTAGCGTCCAAGATCCGGCGAAGGCGCCCTCGATGAGTTCGGCGTTGCGCAGCAATCGCGCGCCGAGCGCCACAGCCTGGGCGAGATAGGCGAGCGGCGCCGACCAGGGGTCGATGACGTGCTCGTCGGCGATTTCGAGCGCCGCAACCAGCCCCTCCGAAAGGGTCGGCATCATGGCGCGCGCCGCGGCGGACGTCATCAGCGTCAGGTTTGCGACGCCGTTGGCCTGTCCCTGCCGTTCGATCCCCTCGAGCTTGGCCGCCTCGTCGCCCGTCCACGCGCATAACAGCGCGCCGGTGCGCAAGAGAGGCAGATTGAGGCTTTCGTGGATGGCCAAATATTCTTCGCGGCCGGCGCGCATCAACTCCCATTCGAGGCTCTCGGTCGGGGCGTCGAAGCCGGTGTGCAGAATCGCGCTGTTGGCCTTGGAGGCGCCCGACAAGATGTCGGGGCCCTTCTCGATGACGATCACCCGGGCGCCGGCCAGCGCGAAGCGACGCGCGGCGGCGCAACCGACGACGCCCGCGCCGACGATCGCAACGTCGAACGGCCCCCCTGCGATGCGCTCCGCCATCGAACCCCAGCCCCTTGGTCCCGCCGCCGCGTGGCTCGCCAGGGAAGCGAGCGCCGGCGGCGCGACTGGCAGAAAGAGACGCCGCCCCGCCCGTCGGGCGCGGCGGCGTCGCTTCAGCGTCGGTCAAGCCTCACTCAACCGCAGCCAGCTCACCCACCGCCTGTTCCTCGGCGAGCAACTGAGCCTGACGACGGGCGATCTCGGCGCCGATCGGCGGGCCGGCGAAGCGGCGCCGCTCGGAAGCGAACCACAGCGCAATCAGCAGCACGACCAGGCCGCCCGCATACCACAGCAGTTGATCGTTCGGCGGCTGGATGCCGATGAGGAACAGTACGACGACGCCAATCACGGTGACGACCGCGAACGGCTTCGACAGCGCGCCAAGCCGGAACGGGCCGAAGCTCGTCCACTTCCGGCCTTCGGCGAACAGACCGGCGGCGACCGGCATGGCGTAGGAGATGTAGAGGAACACGGCGCAGCCCGCCACCAGCACCGAGAAGCGCGACGAGAAGAAACAGACGGCCACCGTGAGCAGCGCCGCCGACCAGATTCCGCCGACCGGCGAACGATAGCTGCGGCTGACAGCGCGGATCGACTTTGGCAGGCCGCCGTCGCGAGCGAAGGCGAACACCATGCGCGAGGTCGAGGTGAGCCCAGCGAGACCGCAGAGGAAGTTCGCCAACACGATGGCGATGTAGAGCGCGTCCTTCAGCCACACCGGCGCAGGCAGGTTGGCCATCAGGTCGAAGAACACGTTGGCGCCCTGCTTGGCGGAGGCGCCGACGTCCGGCAGCGCCAGAAGGAACGAACACACCATCACCAGGCCAAACACCACCGACCACAGCACCGAGTTGATCATGCCCTTTGGCACGTTGACGCGCGCATTGACGGTCTCTTCCGAGGTATGGGCCGAGGCGTCGAAGCCGGTGATCGTATAGAGCGGCAGCAACAGGCCGAGCCCGAACACGATCCAAAGATTGTCGACGTGCGGCCACACCAGCACGTTGCCCTTGTCGTCGGCGAGGCCAGTGAAATTATCGAGCGCGAACAGCCGATGGAAATCATGGCTCGGCGCAAAGACGAGCATTGTCACCGTCAGAACGACCGCGACCGCCAGGATCAGGTAGCCGGAGAAGTCGATCAGGGCCTTAGTCACCCGGATGCCGAAATGATTGAACAGCGCGCCGACCAAAGTGATGAGCGCCGCTCCGAGCAGCTGCTGCCACGAGCCCCAAGTCGACGGGTCGAGGCCGAAGAACCATTGCGGCCAGGTCGACGAATCGA